>VOFJ01003324.1_pt1 | contig 48000 bp, 85 predicted proteins | sample 5384081 | NCBI WGS metagenome assembly VOFJ01 (sample SAMN12384729, study PRJNA508395) | human gut metagenome | isolation source: healthy gut I | host: Homo sapiens
AAAATAACGGCAGATAGTGTCGCTGGCAGCAATATGAAGCTGACCCAATCCAAGCGGGTATTGATTCTAAGAGCTGTGGTTTTCCCGCGGGCGATGAGATTCATGGCAGGCTCAGTAATGTTTAACAGAACCTGTCCTGCCGGAGTAAGCTGGACTTTCTTTGGTGCTCCGGATAAAAGCGGTTGCTCCAATTTCTTTTCTAAGGTCTTGATGGACTGGCTTACTGCAGACTGGGAAATGTAAAGCTGCTTGCTGGCTTCCGAGAAGCTTAAGGAAGTAGCAACGTGGTAGAATACTTTATATAATTCGTAATTAATATCCATAATGGCTCCTTTGTCATATCAGAATGCATATCTTACATATTTTTTCTTTATTATAAGTGACGCTTATAACTGTGTCAACATTAGTAACTCTTATAAATAAAATTAAATATATTAATTGTTCTTATTCATAATGCCGTGCTATAATGAGCATAAGAAAGTAAACATTCAGGAGGTAGAAGATGATGAGTAAGGTAAGAAGAGTGTATGTAGAGAAAAAAGACGCTTTACGCAGTACGCGCCAAAGAGTTACATGCAGAGATTAAGAGTTATCTTGGAATCAGCGCAGTAGATAAGGTACGTGTCCTGATTCGTTATGATATTGAAAACATTTCCGATGATGTATATAAAAAGAGCAGTTCAGACTGTATTTTCAGAGCCGCCGGTAGATGATGTCTATGAAGAGAATTTTGAAATGGGGGATGGAAAAGTATTTTCTGTTGAATTCCTTCCGGGACAGTTTGATCAGAGAGCAGATTCCGCAGAACAGTGTGTGAAGTTTTTAAAAGAGGATGAAGAACCGGTTATCCGTACCGCAACAACGTATGTTATTTACGGAGATATTAACGCTGAGCAGTTAGAGGCAATCAAGCATCACTGCATCAACCCGGTAGATTCCAGAGAGACCGGCATGGAGAAGCCTGAGACTTTGGTAACAGAGTTCCCGGAGCCTGCAGATGTAGATTAAGATTATGACCGGATTTAAGGATATGCCGGAGCAGGAATTAAAAAGCACTCTATGATTCCCTTGGACTGGCTATGACATTCAAGGATTTCTTACATATCCAGAACTATTTCCATGGAGAAGAAGATAGAGACCCATCCGTAACAGAGATCCGTGTTCTTGATACCTACTGGTCAGACCACTGCCGTCATACCACTTTTTCTACCGAACTGAAAAAAATGTTGCATTTGAAGATGGTTTTACAAAGAGCCAATGGAAAAGACTTACGAGGATTACCTTGATACACATAAGAAAATGTATGAAGGCAGAGATGACAAGTTTGTCTGCTTAATGGATATCGCATTACTTGCCATGAAGCGCCTGAAAAAAGAAGGAAAATTACAGGATCAGGAAGAATCCGATGAGATCAATGCATGCTCTATCGTAGTTCCGGTTGAAGTGGACGGACAGACAGAAGAATGGCTTGTAAACTTCAAAAATGAGACCCACAACCACCCAACCGAAATCGAGCCGTTTGGTGGAGCTGCAACCTGTCTTGGTGGAGCAATCCGTGACCCGTTGTCAGGACGTACCTATGTATATCAGGCAATGCGTGTAACCGGAGCTGCTGACCCTACCGTATCTGTAAAAGATACCATGGAAGGAAAGCTTCCTCAGAAGAAACTGGTTCGCGGCGCAGCACAGGGATACAGCTCCTATGGTAACCAGATTGGACTTGCTACCGGATATGTCAAAGAAGTATATCATCCGGATTGTGTTGCTAAGAGAATGGAAATCGGAGCCGTTATGGGAGCAGCACCTCGTCGTGCCGTTCAGAGACTGACTTCTGATCCCGGCGATATCATCATCCTGTTAGGTGGACGTACTGGTCGTGATGGCTGTGGTGGAGCAACAGGTTCTTCCAAAGCTCACACAACAAAGTCTATTGATACCTGTGGAGCAGAGGTTCAGAAAGGTAACCCACCTACCGAGCGTAAGATTCAGAGACTTTTCCGCCAGAGAAGAAGTTGCCCACATTATTAAGAAATGTAATGACTTTGGTGCCGGTGGGTGTCAGTAGCAATCGGAGAGCTTGCAGACGGGTTACAGGTTGATTTGGATAAAGTACCTAAGAAATATGCCGGACTGGACGGAACAGAACTTGCTATTTCCGAGTCTCAGGAGCGTATGGCAGTTGTTGTTGCACCGGAAGATGCACAGCAGTTCTTAGATTATGCAAAAGAAGAAAACTTAGAGGCTGTGAAAGTTGCCGTTGTAACCGAAGAGCCAAGATTAGTATTATCCTGGAGAGGAAAAGAAATTGTAAATCTTTCCAGAGCATTCTTAGATACCAACGGAGCACATCAGGAGACTGATGTAAAGGTAGAGCTTCCGGTAAAAGAAGAGAATTATTTAAATAAAATCAGCACAAAAGGCTGTAGAAGAAGCAGTTGCAGCAGGCGATATGAAAGCTGCATGGTTAAATGAATTAAAAGACCTTAACGTATGTTCCCAGGAAGGGACTTGTCGAAATGTTTGACGGTTCCATCGGAGCTGGAAGCGTCTATATGCCATATGGTGGACGTTATCAGTTGACCGAGACACAGAGTATGGTTGCAAAACTTCCGGTTATGAATGGAAAATGCGATACAGTAACCATGATGAGTTACGGATTTGATCCATATTTATCTTCATGGAGCCCATACCATGGAGCAGCTTATGCAGTATTAGAGTCTGTTTCCCGTATCGTGACAGCCGGTGGTGATTTCCACAAGATTCGTTTCACATTCCAGGAATACTTCCGCAGAATGTCGGAGGAGCCAAGTCGTTGGAGCCAGCCATTTGCAGCACTGCTTGGTGCTTATAATGCGCAGATTGGTTTCGGACTTCCATCCATCGGTGGAAAGGACTCCATGTCCGGTACGTTCAATGAAATTGATGTACCTCCAACCCTTGTTTCCTTTGCAGTCGATGTAGCAAAAAAAAAAGATGTTATCACACCGGAGCTTAAGAAAAAAATGATAAGCTGATGTTATTTACCATCGAAAAAGATGCTTATGATATGCCGGATTACGAACAGGTTATGAAGCTTTATGATGCAATTCATGAAATGACTGAGACAGGCGTTATCGTAGCAGCTTATGCGCATTAGACGGAAAAGGTCTTGCAGCAGCAGTCAGCAAGATGGCATTTGGTAATAAACTTGGCGTTACTGTAAATGCAGATGTAACAAAAGAAACATTATTTGCACCGGGCTTTGGAAATATCGTAGCAGAAGTTCCGGAAAATAAAGTTGCAAAAAGCACAGGAAATCCTTGCAGCAGCAGGTCTTGCAGCAAACGGAGCTGTTGTGGGTGCAGTAAATGACAGCAAGAACTTTATCTATGGTGATATGAGCATTTCCATGGATGAAGCAATCGAAGCATGGCAGGGGGACAGACTTTAGAGAAAGTATTCCCAACCAGAGCAACCACCGGAACAGAAGAAGTGAAGAGCGGACTTTACGATACAAAAAGACATTTATGTCTGCAAGCACAAAGTTGCCCGCCCGCATGTATTTATTCCGGTATTCCGGGAACCAACTGCGAGTACGACAGTGCAAAAGCATTTGAAAATGCAGGTGCAGATGTAACCGTAAAAAGTATTTAAGAACTTAAATGCAGAAGACATCCGTGATTCTGTTGATGTATTTGTAAAAGCAATTGATGAAGCACAGATCATCATGTTCCCAGGCGGATTCTCCGCCGGTGATGAACCGGAAGGCTCAGCAAAATTCTTTGCAACAGCATTCCGTAATGAGAAGATGAAAGAAGCTGTAAACAAACTCTTAAATGAGCGTGACGGTCTTGCACTTGGTATCTGTAACGGATTCCAGGCACTGATTAAATTAGGTCTGGTTCCTTATGGCAAGATTACACACCAGAGACCGGATTCACCGACACTGACTTACAATACCATCGGCAGACATATTTCTAAGATGGTTTACACCAAAGTAGTGACCAACAAGTCCCCATGGTTAGCACAGGCTGAGCTTGGCGGCGTATACTGCAACGCGGCATCTCATGGAGAAGGACGTTTCGTTGCTCCGAAGGAGTGGTTAGATAAGCTCTTTTGAGAATGGTCAGGTGGCAACCCAGTATGTAAACGAAGCCGGTGTTCCAACCATGGATGAAGAGTGGAACGTAAACGGTTCTTACATGGCAATCGAAGGTATCACCAGCCCGGACGGACGTGTCCTTGGTAAGATGGCACACGCAGAGCGTCGTGGCGAGTCTGTTGCAGTCAACATTTACGGCGAGCAGGATATGAAGCTGTTCGAAAGTGGAGTAGAATACTTTAAATAAAATAGTAAAATAAAAACCGAGCGGTTCTGTTAAAAAGCAGAACCGCTCGATTGCGTATGCAACACCATCTTCTTCATTAGAAAGGGAAATGAAATCAGCCGAATCTTTTAAAAGCTGTTGTGCATTTCCCATGGCAACGCCAATGCCGGCAGCCTTGACGATATCAAGGTCGTTTTTCACTGTCGCCTACCGCCATAGTATCTTCCATGGAAATATGGAGGTAATCACAGAGGAATTTAAGACCCTTGGATTTGGCAATGCCGCATCTGGTAACTTCTAAGTTATGAAAACCGCCGGACACATAAGTGACTTCCGGGAAGGTGTCTAAGATTTCTTTTGTTTTTTTCTCTTGTGGTATAGCTTCCATCTGCATCCGGTGCAAAGTTTAAAGTCAGTTTTGAAACACAAAGTTTATGTTCTTCGATATAAGCAGCTAAGTCAGTAATCGTCTTCCGGGTGGTCTGGATATATTTTTTTAAGGAATCCGGAATATCTAATAGGTTGGTAAGCTCGCTGGTGGAAAACTGGGTATAGCCGTCACCATTGATAAAAAGCATCGATATGAAGAGACTGCGTATAGAGCTTGCGTAACAGCCGGACACTTAAATCGGTATCCATGCTTTCATCTAAGAGCAGTTCCTTTTCCGGGACGCGGTATACCGCAGAACCGTTGGCAGTAATGGCATATTGGATGCCAAGCTCCTTCATTTCATCCACAGGAAGACCGATATAAGGCCGGCCGGTGGAGATAATAACGGTAATCCCGTTTTCTATGGCTTTTTCGGATCATTTCTTTATTATAAGAGGTAATGACACCGTCTTTATTATAGAGGGTGCCATCGATGTCTAAGGCAATTAGCTTTACTGAATTCATCAAGTGTACTCCTTTGTATTTGAAAATATCATTGTCAATGAATAACAGTGTAGCACAGAAAATGAAAAAAGCAAATCACCGGATTAAATTTATATTTTTAAGTTGCAGGAAAAGGAGCTTACATATATAATTAGTAGGAATTCAAAAAGTAAGATAAACTGGAGCATACTATGAATATAAAAGAATATATCAAAGAACAAAGACTGATAACCGATGGTGCCATGGGCACTTATTATGAGGAAAAATACAGCGAAGATACCGTGATTGCAGAGAAAGAGAATCTTAAGAATCCGGAGCAGATTAAGGAGATTCATTTAGAATATCTGCGTGCGGGAGCAAGGCTGATTCGTACCAATACATTTGCAGCAAATACCATGTTTCTTGCAGATATGCAGGAAGTAAAAAAGAGACAGTCCGGGCAGGCTATGAGATTGCAAAGGAAGCAGTAGCCGCATTTCAGGCAGAAAATGGAAAAGAGATTCCGGTATTTATCGGAGCAGATTTAGGTCCGATTTATGATCTTGACCATCAGGACTATGACAATGTGTTGCAGGAGTACAAAGAAATTTGTGATACCTTCCTTTCTTGTGGTGCAGACTGTTTTGTATTTGAGACACAGAGTGACTTTACCTATATTGAGCCGGTGACGGCATATATCAAAAGAAAAATCAGACGCATTTATTCTGGTGCAGTTCGCATTTGACAAGAGTGGATACACCCGCTCCGGTCTTTCCATGCAGCGTGTGGCAGTAGAAGCTTCCGAGATGGAAAATGTGGATGCCTATGGATTTAACTGTGAACTGGACAGCACCCATATGTATCAGTTTATGAAGAAACTGAAGTTCTCCAGTGACAAATTTGTATCTGCACTTCCGAATGCAGGATATCCTTATACGCTAAGAGGAAAGACAATTTATTCCAATAACGCTTCTTATTATGCAGAAAAAAATGAAGGATATTGCAGCCCTTGGTACCGATATTTTAGGTGGCTGCTGTGGAACCACACCGGAGTATATTGCTTTGCTCTCTGAGGGAGTTAGAGAACATTCCGAGGGCAGCAAAGAAAATTGAAAATGTAGTAACGCAGGAGGTTACAAGAACTCCGTCTATTTTTGAAGAGAAGCTTTCCCGTGGGGGGAGAAGGCTTACATTGTAGAATTGGACCCGCCATTTTCCGAGGATGCATCCAAGGTTATGAAAGGAGCAGAAGATTTAAGAAAATGTAATGTAGATCTGATTACACTTTCCGATTCTCCGATGGCGCGGGCGAGAATGGATGCCGGACAGCTGGCGGTGAAAATCCCAGCAGAAGACCGGTGTGACAGTGATGCCTCATGTCTGTTGCCGTGACCGCAATGTGATTGCGTTGCGTGCAGGTCTTTTTAGGCATGCATATGAATGATATCCGCCATTTCCTGATTGTGACCGGAGACCCGGTTTCAAGGGCAGACCGGGAAAGAGTGACTTCTGTTTTTGATTTCAATTCCATTAAACTGATGCAGTATGTTAAGGAAATGAATTTAGAAGTTTTTTGCACAGGAGCCGGTTTATTATGGTGGTGCACTGAATTATCATGGCGTCAATCCGGATGCGATTATTGAGCGGATGAAACGTAAAACAGAGGCAGGATGCGGTTATTTCCTGACGCAGCCGGTATATACCGAGGAAGATGTGGAAAGACTGACTTATATCAAAGAACGCATTGATACCAAAATCATGTGCGGTATTATGCCGCTGGTAAGCTATAAGAATGCAATGTTTGTGAAAAATGAGATGCCGGGCATCCATGTTTCCGATGAAATTGTAAACCGGTATCGGGAAGATATGACAAGAGAAGAGGCAGAAGAAGTGGCAATCGAATTGTCTGTTGAAATTGCAGCAAAATTATATGATATTGCAGACGGATTTTATTTTATGACACCATTTAACCGGACAGGCTTAATTGCGAGAATTATTGAGGCAATCCGACAGGAGGAAGAACGCAGATGACAAGAGAAGAATTTAAGGAATTAGTAAAAAATGGACCGGTTATCTTAGATGGTGCAACCGGAAGCAATCTTCAGAATGCAGGAATGCCGGTAGGAGTCTGCCCGGAGCAGTGGATTTTAGAGCATCCACAGACCATGATAGATTTGCAGCGGGCTTATGTGGAGGCTGGAACACAGATTCTTTTGGCACCGACCTTTACTGCAAACCGCATTAAATTAGAAGAATATGGACTGGCAGATAAGCTGGTGGAGATGAACCAGCAATTAGTTGCCATTTCCAAAAGGCAGCAGGCGGAAAAGCACTGGTAGCCGGTGATATTACCATGACCGGTCAGCAGCTTTATCCGATGGGCGAATTGCAGTTTGAAGAACTGGTAGACATTTATAAAGAGCAGGTCAAAGTTGTAGCAGATGCGGGAGCAGACTTATTTATTATTGAGACCATGATGAGCCTGCAGGAAACAAGAGCCGCTGTGCTGGCAATCCGTGAAACCTGTGATTTGCCGATTATGGCAAGTATGACTTATAACGAGGATGGCAGAAGCCTGTATGGAACAGACCCGGTAACTGCGGTAGTTACGCTGCAGAGCCTGGGTGCAGATGCAGTGGGAATGAACTGTTCCACAGGACCAGAGGAAATGTTAGAGCCGATTCGCCAGACCGTAGAATATGCCTATGTTCCTGTTTTGGCAAAAGCCAAATGCCGGATTACCGGAATTAGAGGATGGCGTGACGGTATACAAGACCACACCGGAAGAATTCGCGGAAGTTGGTGCAAAATTAGTCGAAGAAGGTGTATCCATTATTGGTGGATGCTGTGGAACGACCCCGGCACATATCAAAGCACTGGCAGATAAAGTAAAACCAATGGGAATCCATCATGTGGAAGCACCAAGACGAAGAGTGCTTACTTCCGAGCGTAAGACGGTAGAGATTGATTTGGATGGACCATTTATGGTAATTGGTGAGCGGATTAATCCCACCGGAAAGAAGAAATTGCAGGCAGAGCTTCGGGAAGGCAGCCTTAATATGGTTCGTGATATGGCGCGGGCACAGGAAGAAAATGGTGCAGCCATTCTGGATGTCAATATGGGTATGAATGGAATTGATGAGAAACAGATGATGTTAAATACTATTCATGAGGTTACTTATACAGTGGATTGTCCGCTTTGTATCGATTCATCCCATGTGGATATTATTGAAGCAGCACTTCGTATTTATCCGGGACGGGCTTTGATTAACTCCATTTCTTTGGAAAAAGAGAAATTTGAAAAGCTGCTTCCGATTGCAAAGAAATATGGAGCTATGTTTATTTTTGCTTCCACTTTCGGATGAGGGACTTCCAAAAGATGCAGAGGAGAAGAGGCAGATTGTCCGTACTATTTTAGATGCCGCCTTAAAAATCGGTCTTCATAAAGAAGATATTATTGTGGACGGACTGGTAGCAACCGTAGGCGCAAATCCACTGGCAGCATTGGAATGTTTCGATACCATCCAGTATTGTAAGGATGAATTGGGCCTTGCCACAGCCTGTGGACTTTCAATATTTCCTTCGGCTTGCCGGAACGTATTTATGTAAACAGTGCATTTTCTTACCATGGCAATTGCAAAAGGACTTACCATGGCAATTGCAAATCCATCCCAGGATTTATTAATGAATGCGGCAGTGGCTTCGGATATGCTTTTACATAAAGAAGGTTCTGATATCCGCTATATCAATCGGATGAACCAACGGGCACAGAAGGAAGCTCCGGTAACCGATAACGCAGCTTCGGCAGGCACTTTAGAGCCGGCAAATCCGGTATTTGACTGTGTCTTAAAGGGAAATAAGGGCAATATTTTAAAAAAGAAGTAGATAAAGCTTTGGCAGCAGGAGAAGAACCGGGAGCGATTATTAATGGGCAGTTGATTCCTGCCATTAATGAAGTAGGTGTCCTTTTTGACAAGCAGATTTATTTCCTGCCGCAGCTGATTTCCAGTGCGCAGACCATGCAGCAGGCTATTGAATACTTGGAGCCAATGCTTTCTAAAGATAAGGATGCAGAGCCAAAAGCAACCATTGTGATTGCAACCGTAGAAGGTGACATACACGATATTGGTAAGAATCTGGTAGCACTGATGCTCCGTAACTATGGTTATCGTGTCTTAGACCTTGGCAAGGATGTGGCAGCAGATATTATTGTGGATACAGCTTTAAAAGAGAATGCCCGGATTATCGGACTTTCTGCCCTGATGACCACTACCATGATGCGTATGAAGGATGTGGTAGAGCTGGCAAAAGAGCGTGGCTGTAACAGCAAGATTATCGTGGGCGGGTGCAGCAATTACACAGAGCTTTGCAGATGAAATCGGTGCAGATGGCTATTCCCCGGATGCAGCTGATTGTGTAAAACTGGTAGAGCGTCTGCTGGAAGAAATGTAAATTTTTATTTTGGGAGGTTTTTGATATGGTAAAGATAATTTCAGATAGTACCTGTGATTTATCTGAAGAACTGGTAAAACGTTATGATATTACTATTCTTCCGCTTCATATTTTATTAGGTGACGAAGAATATCTGGATGGAGTAAATATTACTCCGCAGGAGATTTTTGACTGGTCGGATGAACACAAGACCACTCCAAAGACTTCAGCACCATCCGCAGAGCAGGCAGTAGAATTGTTAAAGCCTTATGTAGAAAAATGGTCAGGAGGTTATTTGTTTTGCCATTGCATCCGGGATGTCATCTTCCATGAATGTGATGCGTCTTGCAGCGGAAGAACTGAATGCGGAAAATCTGGTGACGGTAATCGATTCTGCAAATCTTTCTACCGGTATCGGACTTCTTGTCATAGAAGCAGCAGAAATGGCACAGCAGGGAAAGAGCGCGGCAGAGATTACCACCCGCATTGAAGAATTAAAGCCTCTGGTTCGGGCAAGCTTTGTGGTAGACACCTTAACCTATCTTTATCGTGGTGGAAGGTGTAGTGGACTGGCTGCATTAGCCGGTGGTGCATTAAAGCTTCATCCGCGGATTGGTGTTGAGGATGGTAAGATGGGGCCGGGTAAAAATACCGTGGCAATATGGAAAAGGTTGTCCTCTCCTATGTGAAAGACATGGAAGAAGCAATGAAGAATGCCCGCCCGGAACGCATATTTATCACTCATTCCGGCAGTGCTCCGGAAATCGTAGATAAGGTACGTGCGTACCTTAATGACCTTCATGTCTTTCATGAAATTTTAGAAACAAGAGCCGGCGGTGTAGTATCCAGCCATTGCGGACCGGGAACACTGGGTGTTTTGTTTATTGCGAAGGAGTAGGGAGTACGGAGAGATATATGATTTGCAAAGGTATCTCATAAGGCAGGTATCCGGCAGCTTGACAGAATTATTGGAGTAATTTTGAATCTTGAAATATTTTCAAAAATTTTAAATATTTCAAAAAATATTTTTGAAAAAGTGCTTGACTTCACTATTCCTATATAGTATACTAGCAAAGCGGGTTGCAGATGAGTAACCCGCAGGAATATAAGGATCTTAGCTCAGCTGGGAGAGCATCTGCCTTACAAGCAGAGGGTCACAGGTTCGAGCCCTGTAGGTCCCATTCCAAAACAAATAATTGAATATGGCGGAATAGCTCAGTTGGCTAGAGCACACGGTTCATACCCGTGGTGTCGAGAGTTCAAATCTCCCTTCCGCTACTGAAAAAAGAATCTTGCAGATGCAGGATTCTTTTTTTTTGCAATAACAAGAAAAAAAATTTGGCATCAGGAAAGAACTGCAGGTGGTGAATTCTGTTGGTACGTGGAATCTGCCAGTGGTGGATTTTGGTAATGTGCGTGGGCGGCGAAGAGTGCTTCTGGTCTAGTTCCCGTATAGAACAGTTGTGATTGGGCAAAAAAAGCTGGAAACAATCTTTATTTTGCCCAATCTAGCTTAGCAAAGTCGCAATTTTCAGAAGCGGAAAGCGCCGCACTGTAGCAAATTGGGCAAAAAAGCTGGAAACAGTCTTTATTTTGCCCAATCTAGCTCAGTAAAGTCGCAATTCCGGGAAGCCAGAAGCGTTGCACCGTAGTAAATTGGGTAAGAAACACTGCAAACAGAGTGTTTCTTACCCAATTTCTTGTAAAGCCCTTACCTACCTGCTTCTATATTTAAAAATAGCTTATAGCTCCTGAAAAGTCCAATCTCAGGCGGATAGTAACTAAAGATAAAAAACAGAATTGCAAGAATTACAAGGCAGGTAAGTAGCAGTCCCCTGCGGTTGGCAAGTTCGCGGTTATCTTTCAGAAACCATCCGGTAAGAAAGACACCCAGAACACTGATGTAGAAAAATTGCAATATCAATCGCCATGACAGAGAAGCCCAGCACACCGGTGTATGTGTAGAAGAGAATTGGAATCAATGCCAACCCAACCAGCGTCCCAATGGAGAGTGCTACTGGAATCGGACTTTGTTCCGGCAGTTTGAAAAAAGAGAAAAAAGCACAAGAACCAGCATTGGAAAGAAAAGAAGCTTCATGTGCTCCCAGGTGGATTCATTCCATGGCGCAAAAAGCCGTACGATGGAATTGTTACCGGACCATTCATAGACGAAATGTAATAGGGATCCAATCACAGACACAAAGAAAACCCCAGATAAAAAGTTTTTTAGAATTCATAAAAATACCTCCTGAAACTATAGTATGATGCAAAACAGGAAATAATATGAAAAAAAGAAATCTATAAACAGCTATCAGAAAATACCTCCAGTGTGGTATAATGTCCGTAAGCATTGAGCAGTGCCAAAAACAAGAAAAAATCCAGATTGGCTGCTTGCAGACAAAGCTGGATTTTTCCCTTGTTTTTGATAGGGCGGAAGCAGAGAGCGGGAAGGTGCATGGCAGCTTCCCGCGTGCACTGCGGAGCTGGACCAAGATAGGCGGAAGCAGAGAGCCGGAAAGTTGAAAAAAAAAGAAAGCAGGTAATCACATGCGAGTAGGAATGGGATATGATGTTCATAAATTAGTAGAAGGAAGAAAATTAATCATAGGCGGAGTGGAGATACCGCACAGTCTTGGCTTGCTGGGACATTCGGATGCAGATGTATTGTTACATGCCATCATGGATGCGTTGCTGGGGGCAGCGGCTTTAGGAGATATCGGAAAGCATTTTCCGGATACAGACCCGGCATATGAGGGGATTTCCAGTATAAAATTATTGGAAGAAGTGGGACAGCTTTTAGAGAAAGAGAATTATGTCATTGATAATATAGATGCTACGATTATTGCCCAGAAGCCAAAGATGCGTCCACATTGAGAAGATGGAAGAAAATATTGCACAGGCATTGAAGATAGACGTCAGTCAGGTAAATGTAAAAGGCAACCACAGAGGAAGGGCTTGGCTTTACCGGAAGCGAAGATGGAATCAGCTCCCAGGCAATCTGTGCCATCTCAAGTATCTATGAAAACAGCATAGCAGTGGGAGGCAGTGAACGAAATTGTGCAGGCTGCCCGGGATGCGGAAAATAACTTTTCTATTGACAAAATGGCAATTCGTGCATAAACTAGTAGCGTAAAAAGAATTTAAAAAATGATTCAGAAATGAATTGATAAATGCAGTGAACGGAAAGAGTAGTATACATGCGTGAATAAAAGAGAGAGACTGTCATCGGCTGAAAGCAGTCTTGATTCCAAAGTATATGAAGTGCATCCGGAAGCAGTCCCGGTGAAAGCAAGTAGCCAGGAACGAATAGCACACGTTACGTGTATTGAGGGAAAGCAGCAATGCTTTACTTAGAGTGGAACCGCGGAATAACTTCGTCTCTATATTTATATAGAGACGATTTTTTTTACTTTATAGGAAATTGCTTTTCTGTAAAAGTAAAAAATGCTCCATGAGAAAAATTGCAGGCTTGTATGCATAAAGGAAAGAATCTATACAGTGAACAGGAGGCTGTAATCATGGGTTTTATAAAAAGAATTAAAAGAGGAATTTGAGATTATCAAGGAGCGTGATCCGGCATTAAAATCTCCAATGGAGGTTTTGCTTTATCCGTCATTTCGTGTTATGCTTAGTTATAGGCGTGCACATAAGCATTACCTGAAGGGACATTTCTTCCGGGCAAGATATATTTCACAGAAAGCAGCAAGAAAAACCGGAATTGAGATACATCCGGGCGCAGTAATTGGAAAAGGATTCTTTATCGACCATGGTACCGGCGTTATCATCGGAGAGACATCAATTATCGGGGGGGATAATGTAACCTTATATCAGGGTGTAACTTTGGGCGGAACCGGTAAGGAGACCGGAAAGCGTCATCCGACCTTAGAGGATAATGTGATGGTAAAGTGCCGGAGCAAAAATCATCGGTTCCTTTACGGTAGGCGAGAATTCGAAAATCGGTGCCGGGAGTGTGGTAATTGAAGAGGTGCCGCCAAACTGTACGGTAGTAGGTGTTCCGGGACGAATCGTAAAACGTAACAATGTAAAAATTCCGCGCAGTGATATGGATCAGTGCAATCTGCCGGACCCGGTACAGGAAGATATCAATGTATTGCAGCGGGAAAATTCAGAATTATGCAACCGTATTATTGATATGGAAAAAGAGATAAAAAGCATTAAAGCAGGAAGTAGAAAAGAATTAAATAAGTAATTCCAGGAACGATGGAGGATAACATGGAGAACAACGTAAAGATTTTTAATACCCTTACAAGAAAAAGTAGAGACTTTTGTGCCAAACGAAGATGGCAAAGTGAAAATGTATACCTGCGGACCAACCGTATATCATTTTGCACATATCGGAAATCTGCGCAGCTATATTATGGAAGATGTATTAGAGAAAACACTTCGCTATGCAGGTTATGATGTAAAGCGCGTCATGAACATAACAGACGTAGGGACATCTTTCCAGTGATGCAGATACCGGTGAGGATAAGATGTTAAAAGGGCGCAAAGCGTGAGCACAAGACCGTTATGGAGATTGCAAAGTATTATACCGATGCATTCTTTTCCGATTGCTCCAAATTAAATATCAAACGTCCGGATGTGGTAGAGCCGGCAACCAATTGTATCCCGGAATTTATTCATATGATAGAGGTACTTTTAGAGAAAGGTTATGCATATATTGCCGGAGAAAATGTATATTTTGATACATCAAAATTAGATGATTATTATGTATTCTCCAGCCAGAGCGAAAAAGAGCTGATGGTAGGTGTCCGTGATGACGTATCTGAGGATGAAAATAAGCGCAACAAGAGTGATTTTGTATTGTGGTTTACCAAATCCAAGTTTGAGGATCAGGCACTTAAATGGGACAGCCCATGGGGCGTTGGATATCCGGGATGGCATATTGAATGCTCCTGCATCAGTATGAAGCATCTTGGAGAATATATGGACATCCATTGCGGCGGTGTGGACAACATTTTCCCGCATCATACAAATGAAATTGCACAGAGTGAGTCCTACCTTGGACATAAATGGTGTAATTACTGGTTCCATGTACATCATCTGAATGATAAATCAGGAAAAATGAGTAAATCCAAGGGAGATTTCCTGACCGTTTCCTTATTGGAAGAAAAAGGTTATCTGCCGCTGGTATATCGTATGTTCTGTCTGCAGTCCCATTACAGAAAGCCATTGGAATTCTCTTATGAAGTAATGGATAATATGGAAAATTCCTATGTAAAGCTTCGTAAGACCATTGCAAAACTGGATGCGTCTACAGAAGTAGAGCAGGATAAATTTGATGCATACAAAGCGAAATTCCTGCAGGCATTAGAGGATGATTTAAATACTTCCATGGCACTGACTGTAGTATATGAAGTATTGAAAGCCGATATGACCGATGCAACCAAGCTTGCACTGGTAAAAGATTTTGATTATGTATTATCTCTTGATTTAGCAGCGGGAGAAGCAGCAAATCCTGCCGATGTAATCGATGCAGATTTAGAAGCATATGTATTAGAAAAAATCGAAGAGCGTAAGGCTGCAAAAAGAAGGAAAAGATTTTGCCAAAGCAGACGCAATTCGTAATGAACTTTTGGAAAAAGGAATTGTCTTAGAGGATACCAGAGAGGGTGTAAAATGGAAAAAGGCATAGATTCCCATATCAAAGAATATTTTTGACCTGCCAAAGGTGGATGTAGCAACCTACTCCCCTTTGGCACTTGCTACATAGGAGATGGCATTTATGACCTTGTCATAAGAAGCATTGTAGTTGGAAAAGGCAATACCAAGGCATCCCGTCTGCATCAGACCACCAGCCATCTGGTGAAAGCACATGCGCAGGCAACGATGATGGAGACACTGACTCCGATGCTTACGGAAGAAGAAACGGAAATTTACCGGGCAGAGGCAGAAATGCCAAGTCTCCGACCATGGCAAAAAACGCAACCATGTCAGATTATCGCCGTGCCACCGGCTTTGAAGCATTGATGGGCTATTTATATCTGACGGATCAGTTCGAGCGGATTTTTGGAACTGGTGAAAGAAGCAATCAGACATTATAATGTGAAGACCGGAAAGAATGATCTGGCAGGAGGAAAGTAGAATGGAAGAAAAGCAGATGGAAAAACGCACAGGCAGAGAGCACGAAGATAGAAGGAAGAAATGCAGTTTTAGAAGCATTTCGTTCCGGAAAAACCATTGACAAGCTGTTTGTATTAGATGGCTGTAAAGACGGTCCCATTCAGACCATTTTAAGAGAAGCGAAAAAACATGATACGCTGGTACAGTTTGTTGCAAAGGAACGTTTAGAGCAGTTGTCAGAGACGAAGAAGCATCAGGGCGTCATTGCCATGGCGGCAGCATTTTCCTATGCAACGGTAGAAGATATTTTAGAAAATGCCAAGAAAGAAAAATGAAGCACCATTTGTCATTTTGCTGGATAATATTGAAGATCCTCACAATCTGGGTGCTATCATTCGTACTGCCAATCTGGCAGGTGCCCATGGCGTCATTATTCCAAAGCGCCGTGCAGTGGGACTGACTGCTACGGTGGCAAAGGCATCCGCAGGAGCCATTTATTATACACCGGTAGCAAAGGTAACCAATCTTACCAATACCATCCGGGAATTAAAGGAGCAGGGCATGTGGTTTGTCTGTGCAGATATGGGTGGCACAACCATGTATGATCTGGATTTAAAAGGTTCTATCGGACTGGTTATCGGAAATGAAGGAGAGGGTGTCAGCAAATTAGTGAAAGAAAACTGTGATTTTGTGGCATCGATTCCGATGAAGGGAGACATTGACTCCTTAAATGCATCGGTGGCAACTGGTGTATTAGCTTATGAAATTGTAAGACAGAGATTAAGTTAACAGGAGAGAGAGATATGCAATTTTATCAGAATATGAGTGATGAGGAATTAATTGCAGCACTTCGTAGTGGTGAAAAAGAAATTACAGATTATCTGATGGACAAATACAAGAGTCTGGTGAAGAAAAAAAGCAAAAGCACTTTATCTCATTGGTGGTGAGACGGACGATTTAATTCAGGAGGGAATGATTGGTCTGTTTAAAGCTGTCCGGGATTATCAGCCGGATAAAGACAGCAGCTTTTTTTCATTTTGCAGACCTTTGTATTGCAAAGGCAGATGTATACAGCGGTGGAGGCTTCCAATCGGAAAAAGCATGCACCGCTCAATTCGTATGTACCACTTTATGCAGACAGTGAGGATTCGGAAGGCAGGAATCTGGCGGATGTGTTAGAGACTATGGATGAGACAAATCCGGAGAATTTATTTATCAGCCAGGAAGACAGGGAAGATTTCAAACGGAAAGTAAATGAGACTTTAAGCAAAATGGAACAGGAAGTATTATCGTATTATCTGCAGGGTTTTCGCTATGAGCAGAGATTGCAGAAGCTATGGGAAAAGAGCCGAAGGCAGTGGATAATGCGTTGCAGCGTTTAAAGAAGAAGTTGAAAGGGAAGTAACAGCATGAAAAATATCATTCACATTTTTCGAAAGGATGTAAGAGGACTTTGCAGGAATTTTTTTGCACTGGTGATTGCAATCGGATTGTGTTTTATTCCGTCTTTGTATGCCTGGTTTAATATTTATTCCAACGAAGACCCTTATGCCAACACCGGAAATATCTATATTGCAGTGGCATCTGAAGATGAAGGAATGAAATTAGAGGATGGCACAACTGTCAACATGGGTGACCAGGTGATGGAGCAGTTGAAGGAGAATAAGTCCATTGGCTGGCAGTTTGTAGACAGCTCTGATGAAGCAATCAGCGGAGTAGAAAGTGGAAAATATTATGCGGCAGTAGTTATTGGTGACCGCTTTTCCGAGAGCATGTTCAGCATCTTTTCTGAAGGACTGGAGAATCCGACCATTACATATTATGAGAATGAGAAGAAAAAATGCCATTGCAACGAAAATTACCGATACTGCAGTGAGCACATTAAAGTCCAGTATCAATGAGACATTTCTTGAGACAGCGGCAAGTGCCATGTTCGCCCAGATGGATAATCTTTCTGAGAAAATAAGTGAAGATGGCGGTGTGGATGGATTCCGCCAGAATTTAGAACAGCTCAGCCAGAATTTAAAGGACTATGATGCCATGATAGACAGCTTCCTGTCCGGAAATGAAGAACTAAGCGCAGGGATTGATGAAGCCAATGATAGTGTGGCAAAGGTGGAAGATAAGATTGATTCTGCAGTAAATTCCCTGAATGGAACAAAGACACAATTAGACAGTACAGATACTACGCTTTCTGATTTTTTTTCCAAGAATGTAGAGACAACCTTAACGGATATTGAGAATTCATTGAATAAGATTTCAACGGATATTACCAATGCCGGTCTGGGGGATTCTGCCAAGAAGACAACTGAGAGCATTGAGACAACAACGGATGATATCAAGACGTTAAATGACCAGTTACAGTCGCTTTATGGAGCAATCAGCGGACTCAAGACAGATGAGAGCTTTACGGACGAGCAGAAATCGGATATGGATGATGTGATGTCGCAGATTGATGCGTTGAAGCAGGATGCAGAAGAAATGCAGAAGCTTTTTAGAGACACTGATGCCGGACAATGCATCAGATGCAGTAAAAGATACGGTAGATACTGTGACAGGCGGAATGAATACAGCATTGTCTACCTGCAGCAAGACCATTGAAAATATGAAGAATGTATACACCAATAATCTGGTGCCTGGAGTATCGGAATATTGGATACGGCATCCCAGATACTGGTCAATGTAACCAATCTTTTTGAATAATCTGAATAATACATTAGGTGACATGGGAACCATTTTCGATGGAACCTTAGATATGGTAGATGCTACAGATGAAAGCTTTACACAGATTCAGACATTGCTGCAGACCTGTGATACAAAGATAGAAGAGGCAATCAGCAAGCTGGATGAAGCATCGGAAGATGAACAGATGCAGATTATCATGGAACTTTTGGGCGGCGATCCGGAATCCTATGGTAAATTCTTTGCACAGCCGGTAAAAAGTGGAGACAAAGCAGGTTTATGAGATTAAAAATTATGGTTCTGCGGTTGCACCATTTTATACAACACTGGCACTCTGGGTAGGCGGTATTGTACTGGTGGCACTGATTAAGGTAAAGGCATCCGAAAAGGATTTGACGAATCGAAGCGTTATCAGCTTTTTTCTTTGGAAGATATTTGATTTTCTTTGTGATGGGACAGATACAGGCACTGATTATTGTGCTGGGTAATATTTATTTGCTGCATTGCCAGGTGAAGAATCCGGTATTGTTCTGGTTTGCGGCGTCGCTGACGAGCTTTACCTTTACGTTGTTAATTTATGCACTGACACTTTCCTTTGGAGATATCGGAAAAGCACTGGTGGTTGTAATGGTCGTTATCCAGATTGCAGGTTCCGGTGGAACGTATCCGATAGAGATATTGCCGGAATTTTACCGGCGGGTATATATTTTCTTCCCATTTCCATATGCTATAAATGCCATGCGTGAAACCATTGGCGGCATGTATGGCGGAGCCTATGAGAAGAATCTGGCAGAGCTTCTGATTTTTTTCGCAGCAGCGGCATTGTTAATCGGACTGCTGATTCGCGTACCATTTATGGGTATCAATCATTTCGTAGAAAAACGAATGAAAGATACGAAGATGATGTAAGAGAGCAGGTGAAGAGCAGATGGAAAAAAGAAAGAAGATTATGAAAAGCTTTATGACATGCTTTTTAGATTATGAGCAGGAGATTCATAAGAAGAACCAGAAACGTATCCGCATCGGATTGCGGTGCCTTATCATTATTCCACTGATTTTCCTGACACTGCTATTTTGGACGGAAAGCTCAAAAATCGTATTTTTGATTCTGTGGATAGTATCATTGTTTATTCTGGCAGGCAGGATATTTAATCTTTGTAGAATATTCAGATTATAAATTACAGGAAAAATTAAATGAGATTTCCAACCGGGAGCAGCAGGAGAGAGATGCACTGATTGGCGATGGAATTGCCCAGGTAGAGAACGGATTCGTACCGTACTTCAGACGGCAGAGCAGGAACTTTTAACGGATAGCACAAAGGAGTAGCAGAGGGATAACACATGAAAAATATTTTTAGAATCTTTTACCGGGATTTTAAGAGAGTCAGCACAAATGTGGTAGCAGTGGTTATTGTAATAGGTCTTTCTATTATTCCGTCACTGTACGCATGGTTTAATATATTGTCCAACTGGGACCCGTATGGACCGGAATCTACATCAAATCTTAAGATAGCAGTATATTCCGCAGATGAGGGAATTGACATGGGAGGTCTGTCTTTAAATATCGGAGACAGCGTCATTGATGCCCTGAAAGCCAACCAGACTATGGGCTGGCAGTTTACTGATACCATGGATGAGGCAACGGATGGTGTATACAGCAGCGAATATTATGCGGCACTGATTATTCCGGAGGATTTCTCCGAGAAAATGATAAGCTTCCTTAACGGAGAAGTACAGAATCCGCAGATTATTTATTATGAAAATGAGAAGAAAAATGCCATTGCACCAAAGATTACATCAAAGGCAAAAACAGCAGTGCAGGAACAGGTTAATGCAACCTTTGTCAGCACACTGGCAGAAGTCATGTTAAAGGTAAATGATGTCATGGTAGAAAATGGAATGGATTCCGGCTCCATGATGAATCTTTTTCTGATACAGCTTGATGATTTAAGCGGAGATTTGGACGGCTATATCGCATTGCTGAATTCATTTGTCAGCATTACCAATTCGGCATCCAGTCTGATTGATACGACACAGGTTATGCTGCCGAATCTGAATACGATGGTAGATGATGGTTCGAATACGGTAAATACCATGCAGGGAGCATTGAATTCCGGCAGCCTTAATGCCAGTGCTTTGGCTATTGAGGTTATTTCAGCAAATCTTAATACAGCAGCCGACAGCCTTGACAACATCAATACGCTGATACAGAATGCCTTAGACCAGTTGGATAACTATGGTGATTTATCTTCCGGCGGACTGCAGAGTGTAATTAATATGATGCCGCTGATCCGCCAGTTATTTGAAAAACAGCGTGGCAGACTGGAAAGATGATGAAAGTGTTTCCGGTCAGATTGCAGAAATCGAAGCGCAGTTAGATAAAATTGAAGCAGATTTAAACAGTGTCCAGAATAATGTCACAGATTTAAATACTGCAAAGGATACTTTAAACACTGAAATATCTAGCGAAATAACTTCCTGTAAGACCAAAATAAAAAGCTTTAAAAAGATACCTTTGACTATTCGGTAAAAAGGTCAGCTGGAGACAACCATTCAGTCCATGCAGGGGTCTCTGAATCAGACACAGGCAATTTTAAATGGTGTCGATGGAGATTTTGATGAAGTATCGGAAGTATTGGATGCTTATAGTGAAACCCTCGATAAGGGAAATGAAAGCTTAAGTGATTCACTGGCAGCAGCACAGGAAATGAAAACCGGGCTTGACAGTGTGATTACAAGTCTCAGTGCGCTGGAAATCAGTGACCAGTATCAGGCTTTGATGAAAATCTTAGAGACCGACCCGACTTTGTTAGGAGATTTCTTATCTTCTCCGGTCAATATGGAGACAAAAGAGATTTATCCGATTTCCAATTATGGTTCGGCAATGTCACCGTTCTATACGGTACTGGCATTGTGGGTAGGCGCGTTGATTCTGGTGGCAATCATTCATGTAAAGGTACTTCCGGATGAGAAAATACCGGATGCAAAACCTTACCAGAAATTCTTTGGAAGATATATTACATTCTTCCTGATTGGACAGGTGCAGGCATTGATTACTGCACTGGGAGATTTGTTTTATATTAAGATACAATGCCATAACCCATTCTTATTCTGGCTTGCCTGCGCATGCTGCAGCTTTGTATTTACCTTATTTATGTACGCATTAACGGTAGCCTTTGAAAATGTCGGAGAGGCTTTGGCGGTAGTCATCATGGTTATCCAGGTAGCAGGAGCAGGCGGTTCCTTCCCAATCGAAGTACTGCCGGCAATCTATCAGCGGATTTACCGTTTCTTCCCATTCCCTTATGGAATGGATGCACTCGGGAGACCATCGGTGGTATGTATGGAATGACTTATTGGAAATGCCTCGGCATCTTGGGCATCTATATTATAATCTCACTTCTGATTGGACTTGTAATTGCAATTCCGTTTCGGAAGTTAAATATGAAGATTGAGCATAGCAAAGAAAAATCTGACATTATGCTGTAGAAAAGTATTGACAATCATAGCTCTCTATAGTATAGTATTACAAGTCGGGATTAGTTCCGACAGAATTGCTGGCATGGCTCAGTCGGTAGAGCGTCGCATTGGTAGTGCGGAGGTCACGGGTCCGATTCCGTTGCCAGCTTAACTAGAAAAAAAAGGCTGTAATCCTTGATAAATCTGAGGTGACCCCTCAAAGTTAGACTTTTACGAGGCGACTTCGGTCGTCTCGTTTTTTTTCTTTATGCAGCCAGAAGATGGAGCCTATATTGAACAGGACTCATCCATCCCTAACTTTTCTTTTTATTCGTTTCTCATTATAGTATTTTATAAAACGTTCTATCTCTGATTTTAATTCCTCGTAGCTGTAATAAACAACACCGTAGTAAATTTCTTGCTTGAGCAGTCCAAAAAATTTTCCATTACAGAATTATCCAGGCAGTTTCCTTTTCTGGACATACTTTGAAATATCCGTTCTTCTTTTTTCAGCCTATGGGAGTAGGCTTTCATCTGGTAAGCCCATCCCTGATCTGAGTGAAAAGTCCTTCTGTATGGACAGTCCGCAGTGATTTCAATTGCTTTATCTAATGCATTCATTACATTCTTGGCAGAAGGTCGTTGATCTATCCCGTAGCTAAGTATTTCACCATTACACATATCCATAAATGGATCGAGATAAAGCTTATGCATAGTCACATGCCCTTTCTCATCGACTTCATAATACTTGAACTCGCTAGTATCTGTAGTGATTTTCTGATGAGGTATGTGTGTTCAAAGCGTCTGCGAATCCTATTCGGTGCAACAATACCAATCTTACCTCTATAAGAACTATACTTTCTGCTTTTTTACGAGTGTAGGACGTCACCTGCAATCCAAGTCTTTTGAACAATGCGTTGAACTTTCTTTTTTGTTTATGGAATATCCCTGATTGCGAAGCTCTCCGAAAATCCTACGATATCCGTAATCCTTATGTTCTTTACGAATCCCGAGTATCTTTTCCTCAATTTCCTGATCCGGATTTTCTCTATTAAAACGCTTTTGCCAATACATATATGTGGCTTTGGGCATACCGGTATATAAGAGAAGGTCTTTTAATCTGAACCGTCTTCGGAGGCTGCTGATGATTCTTGCCGTTCTCTCATTTTTGCTTCGTCCTCTAAACGCAGCCTCCTCAGTTCTTTTAAATATGCATTCTCTATTCTTAGCTTCAGGAGTTCATCTTCCAGTTCTCTTACATGCTCAGTACTTGTGTCAACGGAAGACTTTTCTTCTAATGGTACTATTTTAGGATTCTTATCTGATTTATCCAATGTTTTCTTTCTACCTTTCTTATGTGGTCTCAACGCATCAGGACCGGCAGCTCGAAAGCGATTAACCCAGTTCACAATCATACACGGGTTGGCAATACCTTCTTGTAAAGCTAAATCCTGATATGAGAGTTCACTTGCTAAATATAATTCTACAACAGAAAGCTTTTTTTCGAAAGAATATGTATCTTTTTTTTCGAGAACGTTTTAATCCTTCATCTCCAAAATTTTGATAATTATGAACCCATTGCTATTTCTTTGAGCAGGAACACCATATAGTTTTAGAAAGATACTGTATGCCTCCTTCTCCATTTAAGTATGCCAAAACAACTTTTCTTCTTAAATTCAAATGAATATTTTGCCATAAAAATACCGACCTCCAATCGTTAGATTTTTTTAGGTCTAACTTTTTGGGGGTCGGTACAATCAAGGGTTATAGCCTTTTTTGGTTGCAGGCATCCGTAAGAAGCTGCCAGTGGCAGGTTCAAAGGAAATTACAAAAGTAGAGAAAGATTTAATAATTTGGTTAGACGCATGTGGGATAGCTTCGACTACAATATGGGGAATATGCAATATGCTGAAAACGGACGAGGAAATGAAAGAACTAATAAGTTTTTCACTGGATATTCCAGAGGAAATGTATCGGAACAATCCGAGCGAAGCGGAGGAGCAGATACTGGCAAAAGCATTGCAGATAACACAGAATAGAAAAAATAGAATGAATGACACATTCCCTGGGGTGGCTGTGTCAAATGACCCGAGCCGGTACGTCCAAGACGAACCTCAGTCCAATGTGTCATTCTGCGAAAAATATAGCATAATAGAATGATAAATGTCAATAAATACAAAAAAGGTTAAATCTTTCACTTCAAAAAAGTGACCTAGCGGATAAAACTGCTTAAGGGTTACAGCTTTGCTCCAATTTTTTGAATAAGAGCATCCTGCAGTACCTGTGAAAAATTAATGTTGAGCGAGATAGCCTCTTCATTTAACCATTCCGGAATAGTGAGGGTCTTTTTTACTGCTTTTGAGTTATTGCGTTTTTGATAAGCAAGCATATCGAATCCGATGATAATGCAGTATTCATTTTCTGAAACGTTAATATCTTTTTGGCTGGGAAGGAACCGGAATCTCCTGATGTTCCTGCTTACGGCTTGTCAGGGCAAGACCTAAGGCATCAACAGCCATTTCATAAGCATTTTGCATATCATCTCCCTGGGTCATACATTCCGGTAAATCTGGAAAAGTAACCCAAAATCCACCTTCTTCTGCAATATGAAAAATGGAAGGATAAAATAATTTGTTCATAAGAACCTCCTTTCGATAGAAGTTGGATTATCGTAGTCCGGCTTCTTTTAAAATTGCCTGTTCTAATCCTTTCTTCAAGTCTTTGTTATGATAAGGAACAATGACGGTTCTATTCGTGATAGGATGAAATAATTTTATGTGAGAACCGCTCTGGTTGGTTATGATAAAACCATGTTTCTTAAGGTAGTTTACCATTTCTCTGGAAGTCATTGGCATATACGCAATTCTCCTTTTGATCAATATTATATTAATACGTGTTAATACGTGTGTCAAGAGTGGGATAAACTAAAACAAAAAAAGATAATAAAAATGCATGGAATAATCTGAAATAAGAAGATTAAAAGAACTATTTAAAATGATATGCACATAATATGTAAAGAAAAAGAACCGATAATGGTTCTAGTAGAAAACTAACATATAAGAAAGAAACTGTCAATCAAAAAAGACAATATCTTTACCCAGAAAAAAGCTGCCCACCGACAGCTTTTTTTTCTGGGTATGCAAATCGCATAAAACATATTAACATCCGAGTCTGAATAATTTGCAGATTGTGTTAAATAACTCGGAACAGCTATTGAAATTAAAACACATAGTTTCGTCCTCCTTATTTTCTTTGAAATCATGTCTTAGCTAAGTACAAATGAATTGTAACAAGTCTGTAACATTTTCACAATAGGAGTACATTGGAAACATGGGAAATATCTGGCCTTAGGATAAGCCGGGAGGAGTTGGCTCTTTCTCAAGCTTTGCAAACCAGCTATTAACGGCCTTGCTTACCTCGTCACGTTTACGAAAAGGAATCTGCACAATGGAGTGGTCTTCCATAATAAGGTCGTGCTGTAGAATTCCGGTGACATGATTTAAGTTTACCAGATAGCTGCGGCCAACCGGAAGAAAACAGGCAACAGAGGCAAAGTCTTCGGTAAGCTGTGTCAGGTTTCCGGGAATCGTAAAGTCTCTGATATAGCGTGCAGCAGGACATTGTGCTGCCCGGTTCAAAAAAAAGAGAATATCTGAGTAAGGAAGAGAATATTCCTTCCCTACGGACAGAAAAGGTAAATACTTCATTGGATTCCTCTAAAAGCGTATCACAGCGGCTCATGGCATTGAGAAAATCTGTGTGTGAGTAAGGCTTTTTGCAGATAGTAAAGAGCATTTACCTCATAGCTTGCCATGGCATGTTCCGTAGAAGAAGTGGTGAAAATAATGCCACCCTTATAGCCCAGTGAGCGAAGGATACGTGCTGTTTCCACACCGTCCTGGCTATTCATATAGATATCTAAAAACAGCAGAGCCGGATAACGCTTTTCTTCCTTATAATACTGAATCATCTCTTCGCCCGAAGAAAAAAGTAGAATCTCCATATTACAATGATGTTTCGTGGCATATGTATTCAGATGATGTTTTAACCGTAAGGCATCGCTTTCAGAATCTTCGCATAAGTAAATCAGCATAATTATTCTCCTGTATATAAAAGTAAAAAACACCGGATACGAAACAAGTATAACATATTGAAAGAAAATAAGAATCATTTTTTATCCGACAATCAGGAAGATAAAATCACAATTTGGAAGAATTGGTTGCAAAATTTTAAGCGTTTTCTTAAAATAGAAACTGTGTGAACAAAAGAAATAGAATAAAAAAGGAGAGGAAATATGGGAAGAAACCGAAAAAACGATGTCTGGCATTTTGATGGCATTGACTATGATGACAGGCTTATTTATGGGAGATGCTGCCGGACTACTGGTAAAGGCAGAGGATACGCCGGCATCCGTTCAAATAGGAATTACAACGTTAGAGACGGGCTGGTATGTGAAGGCGGTGGATCCTCCTTCTACACCGGGACCATCTGCAACGATTCGTGGCGTCGATAAAGTAGGGGGAAGAACCGGAAAGTGGTGGTTATATTTATTTTGATAAAGATACGGCAACCATGACTGTATATAATGATATGGAGATTGCTACTTCCGGACCGAATCCGGTGACAGTAACAGGCGGTAACGTAACAATTTCCGTAGCAGTAAATTTTACTGTAGAAGGAACTTCTCCTGCATTTCTGTTAGCCGGAACCGGTGCTGCCGTTGTCACAACGGATTTTACCGGAACTTTCAAGGTAACAAGTAATAGTAATGTAATAAACGGTGGCAGCAGATTTGAGATAGATACAACCGGTGATATTACACTGGAAACTGCATCAACGTCTTCAGAGCCAATTGCTTTGAGCAGTGGAGTGGTTGACTTAAGTGGAAAGAAAGTTACGATAACCGCACCATGTGGTATGATTGACAGTGGAGTATCCACACTGAACCTGACACAGACAGAAGGAGACCTTGCATTAAGTTCTGCATCTGATTATTATCCAATTTTCCATGCAGAAAATGTTACCCTGAAAAATACCGGTGGAAAGGTGGAACTGGAAAATACCAGCACAGGGGTGTTGACTGACAGTAATCTTACGATTGAAGCTGCAGGAGATATTTCTTTAAAATCAGCGAAGGGAATAACAAGCAAGAGTAATCCACAGGTGAGCTTAACTTCAACCAATGGGGATGTTACAATTGAACAGACCGCAACCCCTGTCATGGCAAACGGTAAGCTGACGATTCAGGCATTGGCAGGAGCAATAAGCATTTCAACCAATGCGACTGTACCGATGTTTCAGGCAGAACTTGATGTAAAGGCAAAGAATGATGTGACACTGAAACAGAATGGAACAACAGATTCATCACTTACCTGGGGCGGAGCCGGTGGAAGTATTGAGAGTACCGATGGGAATATTACAATAGAACAGGAAGGCAGCACATATGTGATTTCAACTTTGAATGCAGTCAGCCTGAATGCAGGTGGAACGGTTACGGTAAAGAGAAATACAGAAGGAACAGCTTTAGGTGATATGATAAGAAGTGTTCCTGCAACAGGTGTAATCCAGCTTGTAGACGGCACAAAAGAAAGGAGCCATCGTAGATGGAACCGTATATACTGCCAGCGGATGTACGCATCCAAAGCGTATCAATGGAAAATGTGTTGTTTGTGATGACCAGGAAAGCCGGTGGCTGCTATTGTAGATGCCAGCGGAAATGTAACAAATTATAACAGTCTGTCCGATGCATTCCATAATGCCAATGAATACAATACCGTAAAACTATTCGTTGATTATAAGAACAGCAGTGAATCAATTGATTTATCCTCTGTATATAACGCTGTAAATCTTGATTTAAATGGGAAGAGTTTAACATTAGATGCATTCAATATCATGAATCACTTAAGCATTTCCAATGGAAAGATTAATCTGAGAATGCTCAATGATGCAAATACTAGTCTTTCTGATAAATGTACATTAGAAAATGTGGAAGCGGATATCCATGAGATAAGTTGGACTGCAAATGGTGGTCTGGAATTAAAGAGCAGTAGACTTCATGTAGGTTCACAGGCATCCCCTTGCTCATTCTTTGTAGAAATGATTACAATAGCACCGGATGACGATTCTGTAATTACAGTAGAAAACATGATAAGTGGTCTGGCAAACTATAAAAATGTACCAGCAAATGGAACAGGCATTGGACAAATTAATTCCTTTCGGATATTCAGTTTTTTGTTGATACTGATATTACAGTACTGGATGAATCCGGAAATCGTGCCAAAAATCTGGTGCTTCGTAATAAGAAGCTGGCAGAAGCGGACATTACTTTAAGCCCGGCTACCTTCGTCTATGATGGCACAGGGAAAAAGAGCCGGCTGTAACCGTAACGTATGATGGAATGACGTTAACGGAAGGAAGGGATTTTACGGTTATTTATGTTGACAATATTGAAGTGGGCGATACAGCTGCAGCAATTATCAGTGGTTCCCGTTTCTCAGACCGTGTAACAAAATATTTCAGCATTACCAAAGCGCATCGTGGAGCACCAACAGGACTTACCGCAGTGGCAGAGACTATTGATGGCAAAAATGATGGAAAGATTCGTGGCGTGAATGCGGAAATGGAATACAGTATTGATGGAACTGCCTATACTGCAATTACAGAAAATGAATTGACCGGACTTGCCCCGACGGAACTTATCTGGTACGTTATCAGGAAACACGCAATTATTATGCGTCTTCTGCAACACAGATTGTAGTAAAAAAGGACTTCCTTCTTCCGACAGCTTAAACCCGTCAAACCCGGGCGGCGGAAGTAATGTTGTTACAACATTGCCGGGCGCATCTTCGGTACAGACACCGGCAGCAACAACGTCTGATAGCAGCACACAGGTTAAAACCGGAGACGACAATCAGATATTCCTATATCTTCTTGTACTGATTGCTGCAGCAGGAGTGGCTGCGGGAGCATATGGCAGATTAAATGCAGGACGCCATATGAAATAAGTGAAAAGGGATATATCGGAAATAGAAAAAGACATGAAATGAAAAATAAAAATGCTGTACTTTCAGAAATGGTGTGCAGCATTTTTTTGTTGCAAAGAACATAAGGACGCGGTAAAATGTAGCGTAGTCAAAGAAGAGGAGATAGAAGATGCTGACACAGTTTTCAAGAACCGAACTATTGGCTTGGAAAAGAAGCAATGGAAAAATTAAAGAATGCAAAGGTTGCAGTATTTGGAATCGGCGGAGTAGGTGGATATGTCTGCGAAGCACTGGTAAAAGCGGGTTGGAGCTTTTGATCGATTGATGATGACAAGGTATGTCTGACGAATCTCAACCGTCAGATTATTGCAACCAGAAAGACCGTTGGAAAATATAAAACAGACGTCATGAAAGACCGTATTTTAGAGATTAATCCGGATGCCAGGGTAGAAGTGCATAAATGCTTTTTCCTGCCGGAAAATGCGGATGAATTTCCTTTTGAAGAGTATGATTATATCGTAGATGCAGTAGATACGGTAACAGCGAAGATTTCACTGGTTATGAAGGCACAGGAGATGAATGTGCCGATTATCAGCAGTATGGGAGCCGGAAATAAGTTAGATGCCAGTCAGTTCCGTGTGGCAGATATTTATAAGACAAAAGTCTGCCCGCTTGCAAAAGTAATGCGCCGTGAGTTAAAGAAAACGTGGCGTAAAGAAGCTTAAGGTGGTTTATTCCGAAGAGCAGCCAACCAGACCAGTCGAAGACATGGCAATCAGCTGTAGAACCAACTGTATCTGTCCGCCGGGAGCAGCCCATAAATGTACGGAGCGGCGTGATATTCCGGGCAGTGTGGCATTTGTGCCATCTGTCGCCGGACTGATTATCGCAGGTGAAGTAGTAAAGGATCTGGCAGCAAAATAAGAAACAGATAAAGAAAACCGGATGTGGAATCACATCCGGTTTTCCGTTTCTATTGATTTCCTTATCAGGAAAATTATTTCTGAGGACCTGCAGAAAACAAGAGCTTTACCAGCTTCGTTTCCTTCGTATTTAGCGAAGTTCTTGATGAATCTTTCAGCTAGATCTAATGCTTTTTGTCTCCCACTCAGAAGCGTCAGCGTAAGTATCACGAGGATCTAAGATGCCTGAATCAACGCCTGGAAGCTCTGTAGGAACTTCAAAGTTGAAGTATGGGATTTTTGTAGGAGCGGTTAAGATGCTCCGTTTAAGATAGCATCGATGATACCACGTGTATCTTTGATTGTGATACGTTTTCCTGTTCCGTTCCAGCCTGTATTTACAAGATAAGCCTTTTTTGCGCCGTTCGTTTCCATCTTCTTAACAAGTTCTTCTCCATATTTTGTTGGATGAAGCTCTAAGAAAGCCTGTCCGAAGCATGCAGAGAATGTAGGTGTTGGCTCTGTAATACCACGCTCTGTACCAGCAAGTTTTGCTGTAAATCCAGACAGGAAGTAGTACTGAGTCTGCTCTGGAGTTAAGATAGATACTGGAGGCAGTACTCCGAATGCATCTGCGGAAAGGAAGATGACATTCTTAGCTGCTGGAGCAGAAGAAATCGGGCGGACAATGTTCTCAATGTGGTTGATTGGATAAGATACACGGGTGTTTTCTGTTACGCTCTTATCAGCAAAATCGATTTTTCCGTTAGCATCTAATGTTACGTTCTCAAGAAGAGGCGTCACGTCTTGATCGCATTGTAGATATCCGGCTCGGAATCTTTGTCAAGGTCGATAACCTTAGCGTAGCATCCACCCTCGAAGTTGAATACGCCGTTGTCATCCCAACCACGCTCGTCATCACCGATTAAGAGACGCTTAGGGATCGGTTGAAAGGGTTGTCTTACCTGTTCCGGAAAGTCCGAAGAAGATAGCGGTGTTTTCACCGTTCATATCTGTGTTGGCAGAACAATGCATGGATGCAATGCCCTTCAGAGGCAGATAGTAGTTCATCATAGAGAACATACCTTTTTTCTTCATTTCTCCACCGTACCATGTGTTAATGATAACCTGTTCTTTGGATGTAATGTTGAACATTACAGCTGTCTCAGAGTTCAGACCAAGTTCTTTGTAGTTTTCAACTTTTGCTTTAGAAGCATTGTAAACGATGAAGTCCGGCTCAAAGTTCTTTAATTCTTCTTCAGTAGGCTGGATAAACATGTTTTTTACGAAATGAGCCTGCCATGCAACCTCTACAATGAAGCGGATTGCCATGCGTGTATCTTTGTTAGCACCACAGAAAGCATCTACTACATAAAGTTTTTTGTTAGAAAGTTCTTTGATAGCGATGTCTTTTACAGCACTCCATGCTTCCTCAGATGCTGGATGGTTGTCGTTCTTGTATTCATCTGAAGTCCACCATACAGTGTCTTTGGAGTTCTCGTCCATAACGATGAATTTGTCTTTAGGGGAACGACCTGTATAGATACCAGTCATAACATTGACTGCGCCAAGTTCACTTTCCTGACCTTTTTCATAGCCTTCCAGTTCTGGCTTGGTCTCTTCTGCGAATAATGTTTCGTAGGATGGGTTGTAGACAATTTCTGTTGTTCCAGTAATGCCATACTTGCTTAAATTGATTTCTGCCATTTTGTTTTTACCTCTTTCCTTTAAATATAGTAATATGATAATCGCCCGCAAAAAGCAGGTTTTTATGATATCTTGACTGAGAAACTATAAATCCTAGTTACTTCATCATAATTATTATACATAAATAAGTCATAAAATCAAATAAAAAAACTGCGAAATTTTTATAAAGTGAAGAAAGTTGAAAGATTTTCCCCCTAAAGAATCAGCCTTCTGCTTAAAAATGCTGCCATATAATTCTGCAGAAGTCCGTTGCGGCAGAACCCCAGACAAGCTATAATACAAAGTAAAGAGAAAAATATAATCTTACTTTGTAGGATAATCCTGTATAGAAAAGGAGCACATGGGCTATGAAGATATTTCACTTATCCGACCTTCACATCGGATTGAAATTAATGAATCATGATTTAAGGGAAGACCAGGAATATATCCTGCATCAGATTGCAGAGCGGGCCGGAGAAGAAAAACCGGATGCCATTTTGATTGCAGGAGATATTTATGATAAGGCAGTGCCGGCGGCAGAGGCAGTGGAGGTATTCGATCATTTTATCAATGAACTGACGGAGATGGTGCCGGAGGCTGTCATTATGATGGTTAGCGGAAACCATGACAGCGCACCAAGAGTGAACTGTTTCCGAAGCATTTTATCAAGACAGCATCTATATATGATAGGAAAGCCGCCTGAGATGAAAGAGGAATACATTGAGAAAGTGACGCTGACGGATAAGTATGGAAAAGTGAATTTTTATCTTCTGCCATTTGTGAAGCCGTCTATGGTAAAAGCAGATTGTGGGAACGGATGAAAATGATAACAACCTTTCCTATGATGCAACTTTGCATAAGCTTCTGGAAAGAGAAAATGTAAATGAAGCAGAGCGGAACGTGCTGGTCAGTCACCAGTTTTATCTTCCGGCAGGAAAAGCTGCGGAGGATGTTGAGCGGATGGATTCCGAAATTCGAACAGTGGGAAATATTGATGAAGTGTCTGCGGATGTGTTGGAGCGGTTTGACTATGCGGCATTGGGACACATTCATAAGCCTATGACCGTGGGAAAAGAGTGTTATCGTTACTGTGGAACACCTCTTGCCTGCTCCGTCAGTGAAGCGGGACAGAAAAAAGGCATTATTATGGTGGAACTGGAAGAAAAGGGCAGGCTTTCCACCAGAGTAATTCCGTTAAAACCACTGCGTCAGGTGCGTATTGTGGAAGGGGAATTAGAAGAAGTATTAAAGCAGCCATCCGATAATTTTGTAACTGTGATTCTTAACGATAAGGTGGATGTCAATGTCTTTGACATGCAGGACCGGCTGCGTCATGCATTTCCCAATTTGCTGGAAATCCGAAGAGAAACGCTGCACAAAGCCAATTATGAAATGGAAAAATTCCGGCATGAGGCAGAGCTTGATGCTTTTTCGCTATGCTGTAAGTTTATTGGAGAGATGAACGAGGAAGAGAGAGAAATTCTTAAGGAAGTCATCAATAAAGTAGAGGAGGAGAGTGAGTTATGAGACCATTAACCTTGGAAATGCAGGCATTTGGGTCCTATGGAGACCGGACGAAAATTGATTTTTCGAAAACCATCCCAGAATTTTATTTCTGATTACCGGAGATACCGGTTCCGGCAAGTCCACTATTTTTGATGCCATAGCCTTTGCGTTATATGGAGAAGCCAGTTCCACAGCTAATAAAAAAAGTGGAACAGAGCTGCAGAGTCAGTTTGCCACAGCAGGCGCAGAGCCTTATGTGGAATTGAAATTCTGTGAAGGAACAGAAGAAAGCGGCGTCTATACAGTACGCCGTGTGCCAAGACATGTCCGCCCATTGAAGCGGGGAAGCGGTGAAAAGAAGAAAAGCGAATCCGTTACCTTAATCATGCCGGATGAAATCGTTTATTCGCAAAAAAAGGAAACGAATCAGAAAATCATTGATATTGTCGGGCTGAACAAGGGGCAGTTTATGCAGGTGGCAATGATTGCCCAGGGAGAATTTATGGAACTGCTCCGGGCAAAATCCGATGAGAAAAAAAGTGATTTTCCGAAAATTATTCCACACAGAAAAATATGAAAAGATTGCCAATGAATTAGGGGACCGGAAAAGAAAATTAGATGCAGAGATTGCCACAATCCGTACGAAGTTTCATGCCAAAGCTGAGAATGCGGACATACCGGAAGCCTTTTGAAGAAGCCGAAGCCCTGTTGGCATTGAAAAAGAAGATGCAGCAGGCGGATGCAAAAAGCACCGGAGATGGAACGCTTTTTTAGAATTGATGCAGCAATTGTGCCAGTATCTTAAGGAAGAGGGAAAGAAGAAAAAGAAGGAGGCAAAAGAAGCGGAAAAACTGCGGGAGCATTGCAGGAGTGCGTTGCAGGAAGCGGAAAATCTGCAAAAAATCCTTTACCCAGATGGAAGAAGCACAGCGGGAGTTAGCACGCCTTTTGAAGCGGAAGAGGAGATAAAAAAAGAGACTGCCCGGTTAGAGCAGATGATAAAGCTTGCCTATGATGCAAAGCAGCTCTATCAGCAGTATGAAGAAGCGGTAAAGAGGCTGGAAAATTTAAAGGCAGAACAGCAGAAATTAGAAGAAAAGCTGCCGGAGATAAAGAAAGCTTTAAAAAGAGGCAGAAAAGGATAGAAACTTAGCAGAGGCGGAAAAGGAAACACAGCAGAAGAATTACAGTATTATAGAAGAAAAAAGTAAATCGCACGAAAGCGGCATTGAAAGAAATAAGAAAAAGCCGCACAGGAAGTAGAGCAGAGTAAAGATGCTTTGCAGCAGGCGGAAGAGACGGAAAAAAAGAGACAAAAGAAAAAGCACTGTCTTAGAGCAGAATATTGTGCAGTGGAAGAAAGAAGCAGAAGCCTTCGAAGGAATGGAAGTAAGGCAGTTACAGATTACCGGAAAGAAAGATGCTTTTGCAGAAATCGAAGATGCCGTAGCAGAGATTACAGAATCAAAGCAGCTTCTTGGTAAAGAAAAAGAAACAGGAGGAACATGCAAAAAGAGATTTATCGGGAAGCATCCGGACAGTATCAGGCAAAGCAGCAGGAATACGAAGCATATCGTAAGCGGTTTTTCGATGCGCAGGCAGGTATTTTAGCAAAGGAATTAAAAGAGGGAGAGCCTTGCCCGGTCTGCGGTTCCATGGAACATCCAAAGCCATGCATTGCGGTAGAAATGCAGGAAGAATTAAGCCGGGAAATGTTAGAAGCTTTAGAAAAACGATTGCAAAGTTACAACAGAAGCAGGAAGCGGCATCTACAGAAGCCGGTGCATGCCACGTAAGAAGAGAGAACCGGGAGAAAGAGTTGGCAGAAAGAAAGGAAAAGTGCCGGAATAAAATAGAAGACTTTGAAAGGAAGCAAACCCGGCAGCCGATAATGAAATAGAACCGTGGCTTGTCGCACAAAAAGAAAGAGCTTGCAAAAAAGAAGAAGAAACACTTTCTCAGGAGATAAAAAAAGAAGAAGGAATTGTCTGATAAATTAGAAGAGGCAGAAGCAAAAAAAAGATTGCACTTCAAAAAAGAAGAGACAGAAGCAACAGAAAAAGAAGCTATTGGCAAAAGAGCAGTTTGACCGTTGTCAGGCAGCTTACACAGAGCGGAACCGCACCCTTGACTATACATCTGAAAAAGAAGCGGATGAAGTCTTGGCAGAAGCACAGCAGAAGAAGGCTTCTGCAGAAAGTGCATATGCAAAGGCTGATAAAGAAAAAGAGCCGCTTAGAGGAAGAGAAAACCGGTACACAGACAGGCATTGTCCGTTGTGAAAGAGAACTTCCGAACGGAAAAAAAGGAAGCAGAAGCCAAGCAGCAAAAAATATGATTTATATATAGAAGAAAAAGATATTTCCAAACTGGAATGGCAGACTCTGGTGGAGCAGTATTCGATAGATGCCATGGAAGAGATGCGGCAGAGAAGGGAAGATTATCAGAATCAGAAGACGATGTATCAGAGCCGCTATGAGACAGCGAAAGAAACTGTAGGAGAGAAAGAAAAACCGGATATAGAGAAGCTTTCAGAGGAACTTAAGGCAGCAGAGGAGCAGAGTAAGCTTGCAGGCAGGGCAGCCAATGAGTGGGAGATTTCTAATCAGAAGAACACGGAAATCTTAGAGCGGTAGAAGAAATATGGAGCGGGCGGCAGCAGGTATTAGAGCAGCACAACCGCATAACACGGCTTTTTATACTGTCATTTCCGGAAATGTGTCCGGCAGCCGTATGGATTTGGAGACCTTTGTGCAACGCTATTATCTGAGCGGATTCTTTATGCAGCAAACCGCCGTTTTGAAGAAATGTCAGCAGGACAGTTTGAACTCAGAATGTTTGATGAGAAGAAGGCTGCAATCGGAAAGAATAAGGGACTTGACCTTATGGTATACTCTAACGTGACCGGGAAAGAGCGGGAGGTGCGGACGCTTTCAGGAGGAGAATCCTTTATGGCGGCGTTGTCCATGGCACTGGGCATGGCAGATGAGATTCAGGAAAATTCTGCTGCCATACATCTTTGATATGATGTTTATTGATGAAGGCTTTGGTTCCTTAGACGAGCATGCAAGAGAGCAGGCAGTCCGGGTATTAAAAAGAGATGGCAGGCGGCTCAAAGCTTATTGGAATCATTTCCCATGTAACAGAATTAAAGCAGGAAATGGAAGACCAGCTTCTTATTACAAAAGATGAAGAAGGAAGCCATGTCCGCTGGCAGTTAAGCTTAGCGGATAGGCTCCCTGTTCTAACATTTCCGTCACCATGGAAGCCATAGCGGAAGGATGTTCCTTCATTCCGTTTTGCAGCCATTTTAAGAAAACATTATAGAGCGCACCGGAATAGAAGTAGACTTTATACCGGTGGATATCATTATAAGGCATGTCACCCATATGATTTTCTAATTCCTCGATCAAAAGGTCTAAGTAAATGTATGCAAGACCTGCCTTATATACACTTAAAATAAATTTCTTGTAAGTCTTAAAATACCGGAAAATCAGTAAAATTGCCTCATAGCTGAAAAAGTCATTTTCAAGCTTTTTCTGCCCTCTTCCGGTATTCTTCCATAATATCGTCCGTAATTTTAATCAACACTTCTTCCTTGGAATGAAAATTCCGGTAATAGGAAGCTCTTGCTACTCCGGCAGTGGTAATAATATCGGTTACGGATATATCGGAAAATGCTTTGGTGTCCATGAGTTTGGTCAGGGCACGGGCAATCTTTAATTTTACCTGGCGGTTCGCTTCGTATCGTTTGTCTGTTTCTTTCATTTAAATGCTCCTGTTCATATGTGCTATGGATGTGTGCCGGTGGGTGGGACAGTCGCTTTATATTTGTTATTACGATTTGTATTTGATACATACATTGCTTCTAACGTCAAAGAGCGGTTTTTCTTGCACTGCATTTTTCTTTTGCCGATAAAGCCTGTCTTTCCAATGTTTGACAGTATGCCGGACTCTGTTCGCCTGAATGCGGATACGATATATGTAGTCTGTTAGAGACGCTTAGAATTCCGGCAGCAACCGGCAACGCTGGCACAGGGACGTGCCAGCGAGGCACATCTTAAGCATGGATGCGAATATGTGCCGGGTGCCGGAAGATACCGGAAACTTTAACGGAATTCTTAGCGTCTCTTTCAGACGGAATGTGGTATCCGCATCAGACGGACAGAGCCGGCATCCGGTCAAAGCAACGGAAAGGACAGCCTGACAGCAAGAAAAAATACAGTGCTAAGAAAAATAACGCTCTTTGCGTAATGAACCAATGCACATATCAAATGCAAATCGTAAGAAACGAATATCATATTCTGTCCCACCCACCGGCACCACATCCGTATCATGATACAAAATGATATAAAATGTCTCACATCAAACCGTTGAAAAAGGGAAAACTATGCTACAATGCTACTTATGCAGCCACAACAATGTGATATAAATTATCTCACATATAGTGTGGCATAGATACAGACAACAGTCAAGAGATGGAGACGAAAATGAAGATAATTACAGATACAGGATCTGATATATTAGAAATCGAAGCAAAGGCAATGGGCGTGGATCTGGTGCCAATTTCGGCAAACTTTGAAGATGTTATATTTGACCGGAATACAGAAGAGAATTTCAAAGCATTTTATGAGAAACTGCGCAGCGAGGAACAACTTCCGGTATCCAGCCAGCCATCACCGGCAGCATTTTTAGAAAAGTATGAAGCGGCAGAAGAAGCAGGCGAAGAAGTGTTGGTGATACTCATTTCCTCAAAACTTTCAGGAACTTATAACGGAGCGGTGCTGGCGAAGGAAATGTGCGGATATGAAAAGATATATATCGTGGATTCCCTGCAGGCATCCTTATCCCTGCGGCTTCTGGTGGAGTATGCCGTGAAGTTAAAAAGAAGAAGGCAAAAGTGCAGAAGAGATTGCAGGAATCCTGGAAGAAGTAAAGAACCGCACCTATCTTACCGGTGTTCCGTCCACATTATTATATTTGAAAAAGGGCGGACGTATTTCTCCGGTAGTTGCAGCAGTGGGAAATGTAATGGGAATCAAGCCGGTGCTGCTGCTCGGAATGGAGAGATTGAAGGATATTCCAAAGCCCGCGGCATGAAAGCAGCCAAAAAAGCGGAATGCAGGCATTTTTGAAAAAAGGAGAAGTGGATAACTGCATGCCGGTAGAATTTGCTCACAGCAATAACCAGGAAATGGGAGAGGAATTCCGGAAAGAAACCATGGAAGCATTTTCCCTGACGGAAAGCAGCTTACATGAAGTTGGAATGGCAATCGGAACCCATATCGGACCGGATGCACTTCTGATGGCATTTATTTTAAAAAAAGAAAGTATGAAATAAGAATTTTTGGATTTAAGGATTCTTTAATAATTGATTCGTTATAGTAGAACCAGCAAAGGAAATAAAACTTTGCCGGATCTTTTTTGCTTTACAGGAAATTGCCGGTAAAGTAAGAAAAAAGGCTCCGCGAGGATGCGCACTGCGGCATGAAACTTGCAAAGCGTGTTTCGCGTAGTTGAGGTATACTAAGAGGATAGAAAGGAGCAGAAGATGTTTTGGGATATCTTACGCAAAGACTTAAAGCGAAAGAAAACAATTAATATTGTAATTTTGCTGTTTATTATTTTAGCTGCCATGTTTGTGGCAAGCGGGTTGAACAATGTACTGACGGTAGTAAATGGAACCGATTATTATCTTAATCAGGCAGACATTGGAGATTATGTAGTACTGACCCAGCAGGGGGGGGATGGCGGTGTGCCGGAGCTTTTGGATACCTGTCAGTATGTAAAAGACTACCGCATGGATCATATTATGTATGCGACCAAGGAGAATATCAAGGCAGAAGGAAAAGAACTTGATATGGCAAACAAGGCAATGATCATAGAATCCATTTCCGAAAGTGAGATACATTTTTTTCACAAAGGATAATAAGGAGCTTACAAAAAAGTGCCTGAGGGTGAGGTCTATGTCACCGGAAATTTCTTAGATACAAATGATTTAAAAAGAGGGAGATAAACTTACGATTACCCATGGCGAAAACAGTGTGGAGCTTACGATTGCCGGAAAAGCAAAAGATGCGCTGCTGGGTTCTGAATTTATTATGGGAAATAAAAAGATTTATTTTAAATGAAGCAGATTATCAGAAATTTGCCGGGGATGAACATCTAGCAGAATACCGGGGCGAGATCATTTTATATCGATACAGACAATCCATCGGAAATAGCCTCTTTATTAAGCAATGCATCCAACATCCTATTCAACCGGGGACGGGACATTTTTAAATTGTGTTATGTCATGGATATGATTGTGGCATTTGTGGTACTGGTTTTAAGTGTATGCCTGATGATTGTATCCTTTGCAGTGTTGAAATTTACGATTACTTTTACGGTGACAGAGGAATACCGGGAAATCGGCGTTATGAAAGCCATCGGAATTACGGACTTTAAGATACGAAGCCTTTATCTTGTAAAATATCTGATGCTGGCAGTTGTGGGAGCAGCAATTGGATTTCTGGCAAGTATTCCATTTGGCAATATGCTGCTGCAGTCAGTGACAGAAAACATGATGTTGGGAAACAGTCATGCCATTACGGCAAATTTCATGGGAGCAGTCATTGTTATCGCAGTTACCATCTGGTTTGCATACCGGTGTACCGGAAAAGTAAAAAAGCTGACACCAGTGGATGCCATTCGAAACGGTCAGTCCGGAGAACGCTTTAAAAAGAAATCCATTTACCGGCTGGGAAAAAGTCGTTTTAACAGTACCTGGTATCTGGCAGTCAATGATATTTTTAAGCAGTCCAAGACGGTTCCTTACGATTATATTGTCCTTTTTCCTCTGTTCCGTTTTTATGCTGGGAGTGGTTATTACAACAGATACCATGAAAAGTAAGAATCTGATTACGACATTTGGAAAAGAAAGTGATGTCTACATATCAGATGTATCACAGGCAATGGGGAATATGGCAGGAAAGACCCGGGCTGATTTGGCAAAAGAATTAGATGACCTGGCAGAAGAACTTACGGAAGAAGGCATGCCATCGGAAATGTCCGTTGAGATACAGTATAACTATCAGGTGACATTTGACGGAAAAGAATTTTAATCTGACCTGTCAGCAGGGAGTTAATACAAAAGCGACAGATTATGCGTACACGCAGGGAACGATTCCGCAGAATGGAAATGAAATCGCCATTACGAAGCAGATATCTGATTTAACCGGAGCAAAAATCGGTGATGTGATGACCTTTGATTTTGACGGAAATAAGCAGGACTGTATGGTAACCGCCTATTATCAGACCATGAATAATGTAGGAGAGGTTGTCCGGCTGCATGAGGATGCACCGACGGATTTTAACAGCATAGCAAGCAGTATGGATTATCAGGTGGATTTTACAGACCATCCTTAGGATGAAGTCATCCGTTCCCGGATTGAAAAGATAAAGAAGCTTTGGAATAACGAAGAGGTCAGAAGTGTAGCAGAGTATTGTGCGGAAATGGTTGGTGTAGTAGATACCATGGAAGCAGTGCAGTATCTTTTACTTGCCATTACCATGATTGTAGTTATCTTAGTTACGGTGCTGATGGAACGTTCCTTCATTTGCAGATGAAAAAAGCCAGATAGCTTTGCTTAAGGCAATGGGATTTACCGATGGGGCAGTGATTTCCTGGCAGGTAAAACGTTTTGGAATTGTAGCACTTATCGTAGAACTTCTGGCAGCAATCTTGGCAAAACCGGTTATGACACTCTGGTGCAGTCCGATTTATGGCATGATGGGCGCATCAGATATTAAATTCTATGTGAATGTATGGAAAATATATGGAATGTATCCGGGAATCATTTTCCTTACAACACTTGCAGCAGTATTTCTGACAGCATGTTATACCAGAAAATCAGCAGCAGTGACAGCGTAGGCATTGAATAGAAAGAAGGGGTAAAAATGGCAAATATATTAGAAGTAACAGACCTTTGTAAAACATATATCACAGATAAAAGACAGAATAACGTATTAAAAAATGTCAACTTTTCCATTGAAGAAGGCGAAATGGTAGCAGTCATGGGACCATCCGGTTCCGGTAAATCCACACTTTTTGTATACCGTATCGGGAATGGATCAGGCCACCAGCGGGACCGTTAATTTTGATGGAGTAAGCCTTACCAAACTGAGTGGGGAAAAAGTTGGCAGGCGTCCGGTTAGATGATATGGGCTTTATTTTCCAGCAGATGTATATGCTGAAAAATCTTACGATTTTAGATAATATCATTTTGCCGGCAGTACAGAGTAAAAAGTCTAAGACAAACCGCAGGGAAAAAGTAGAAAAGGGACTTTCCCTGATGCGGAAATTAAATATTGCAGATACTGCAGACCATGATATCAATGAGGTATCCGGTGGACAGTTGCAGCGGGCATGCATTGCAAGAAGCATGGTCAATGACCCGAAGATTATTTTTGCAGATGAGCCGACAGGAGCCTTGAACCGCACTTCCTCCAATGAAGTAATGGAAGAACTGGTGAAGCTGAATGGCGAGGGAACTACGATTATGATGGTTACCCATGATGCGAAGGTGGCGGCAAAGTGCAGCAGGGTGCTCTATATTGTTGACGGAAATATCCGTGGAGAATATAATTTAGGTAAATTTACACCGGAAGCAGATATCAGAGAGCGTGAAAGAGCTTTGAATAACTGGCTTCTGGAATTGGGATGGTAGAAAAATGACAGAAACAGATATCCTGATTGTGGAAGATGATAAAGATATTGCAACGGTATTGGGGGATTTCCTGCGGGCAAAAGGCTATGTGGTCAGCATAGCCTCTGATGGAAAGAAAGCACTGGCACTTTACGAAAGGTATGGTGCCAGACTGCTTATTCTGGATTTGATGCTGCCGGGAGTGGAGGGACTGGAAGTATTGAATCATATCCGAAAAGAGAGCAATACGCCGGTTCTGATTGCCAGTGCAAAGAATTCCAAGGAAGATAAGCTGGACGGACTGATGGCAGGGGCAGATGACTATATCGAAAAGCCCTATGATATAGACATTCTTCTGGCAAAAATCGATGGAATCTTTAAGCGGCGTTATGCCAAGGACCGCATGGAAAATGGAGATATCTGTCTGGATCGGGAAGGGCAGAGTGTCTATTACCGGGAACAGAAAATTGATGTAACAGTAAAGGAATATGAACTGTTGCGGCTCCTTATGGAGAACCGTGGAAAAGTATTATCGAAGGAATTTTTATTCCGGGAAATCTGGGGAGCAGATTCTGAGTCGGAAATGCAGACACTTACCGTACATATTAAGTGGCTGCGCAGCAAATTAGAGAGGAACCCGGGAAAGCCGGAGCATATCTTAACGGTATGGGGTGTGGGGTATAAATTTCAATGAAATCTTTTAACCGTCTGATAACAGGTGTCCTGATTTTTTCTTCTGACAGGAATTCTTGGTGTTAATATATATTGGAATCATTTACAGGAAAATGAAGCAGAGAGGATTTACCGCGTGGAAATCGAACGGGTAACGGAAGAACTTCGTGAAAAAGGTAATACTGCTGCTATCAATTGTGATGCATATCAGGATATCCGCTCCGTAACCGTATGCAAGGGAGAAGCCGATGTTAACCGGGTGGGGAAAATATCCGGTCTGTATCCGGCAGATTAATGGAACAGTTTATCGAATTGAATATGAAGAAGAGGATAAAACAGTGCGCAGGCAGGAGAGAGTTCTTATCAATGGAATTCTTTTTTCGGCAGGCGGACTGCTTCTTTGCGTTTTACTTTATATCAGATGGTGCATCATAAAACCGTTTCATGCATTGGAAAAAGTACCATTGGAATTATCAAAGGAAATCTTTCGGTGCCGCTGCAGGAGCAGAAGACAAAATATTTCGGAAAATTTATCTGGGGGATGAATCTCTTAAGAAAAAATTAGAGGAGCGGCGGAGACAGGAACTTAAGTTTCACCGGGAGCAGAAGATGAAGCTTTTATCATTGACCCATGATATTAAGACACCGCTTTCTGTCATTAAGCTGAATGCACAGGCTTTGGAAAAGGGACTTTATCAGGATTCAGAAAAAGAGGCAGCAGGCAGCCGGGAATATTTATCAGGAAAACAGTGGAGATAGAGGACTATCTTACGACGATGAATGAATTATCCAAGGATGATTTTCTGGAATTAAAAGTAGATGTGCAGGAAGTGTATCTTTCAGAAGTTTTAGAGACATTGAGAAGATACTATAAAGATAAACTTTCACAGCTTCATATAGGGTTTAACATGGGGGAGTATCAGAATTTTCTGGTGAAAGCAGATACAGAACGTTTGCTGGAAGTATTGCAGAATATCATAGAAAATGCTATAAAATATGGTAGTGACAAAAAAAATTGGTATATCAATTTCGAAAGAAGAAGACTGTGTGCTGATTACCGTGGAAAATACAGGAGAAGTTCTTCCGGCAGAAGAACTTCCGCACCTTTTTGACAGCTTCTATCGTGGCTCAATGCAGGAAGCCAGGAAGGAAGCGGACTGGGGCTCTATATATGCAGAAAGCTGATGCATAAAATGAACGGGGATGTTTTTCTGAAACAGGAAGAAAATCTTTTTTTCGGTAACTGTGGTAGTGGGTATGGCAAATTAGTCAATGAAAAAGGCAGGAAGAAAATGTAATATGATAAAAGCAGTTTTTTATTTGATATGGACGGAACACTCATTGATACAGAGAAATACTATAGAATCTGCTGGCCTAAGGCAATGGCGCATTTTGGCTATGAAATGAGTGATGAGCAGGCATTGTCCATGCGTTCCTTAGGACAACCCTTTGCACCGGCGCATTTAAAGGAAATGTTTGCAGATGAGAATCTTGACTATCCGGCTATCCGGGCTTACCGGAAGGAATTGATGGAGGAATATCTTGCAAAAGAACGGTATTGAGATAAAAAAGAGGAGCTGTTGAGTTATTGAATTTCTTAAAAGAAAAGAAAATCCGGCGGGCAGTTGCAACGGCAACCGACATGGAACGGACAGAAAGATATTTAAAGCAGATAGGACTATATCCGTACTTTGATGAAATCATCAGTGCAACCATGGTAGAACACGGAAAGCCGGCACCGGAATATCTATACTTTTGCATGTGCACAACTTGGACTTGCTCCGGAAGAATGCCTTGCGGTGGAGGATTCGCCCAATGGGGTTATGAGTGCTTGTCAGGCAGGCTGTCAGGTGGCAATGGTTCCGGATCAGACACAGCCGGATGATGAATTAAAAAAAAAGAAACTTACGATATGTGCAAATACACTGGATGAATTGAAAATTTTATTTTCATAAAATGGGAGAGGTAAGATGAATTTTTTATTTGATACTTCAATTGATGTGAACCGCAGACAGTTTTATGTGCTGGCAATGGGAAGCTGTATCGGAAATCTGGCAGGATTTATTGGAAATGCATTGATTTTCGGATGGAACGGAACAACGATTTTCTGTGGAATCTGTATGTTACTTATGGCCGCAGGAAGTTTCATTGGAATTAAAAAGGTCAGATACGTTATGCGTCTTATTTGATGATAGCAGTATTAAGCCTTGTGGAATTTCCAACACTATATTATATATATCCAGACGGGAACGATTGTATACATGGTACTTGCGATGGTAGCAATTGCGATTTTTATTCCAACCGGAAATGCAATCCGGTTTGCCGGCATAGTAATTGTAGCCGATGTGGCAGCAGTTATTTTAGCCTATATGAGACCGCTGGAAAGTGAAAAAACTGTCAAAAGAAGTCGTGCTGCAGAGCACACTTTGTTCCCTGCTTATCGTTTTACTTTGTGTTTTTTTGATTTCTATCCTGCTTCAGATGCAGAGACAGAGGCAGGAAGAAGTAGTAAAGAAGTTGAATGAACAGTTGAAAGATGCCGCAGATAAAGATGCACTGACCGGACTCTATAATCGTCGTTATTTAAGTCAGTATCTGGGAGAACTTATTCTGGATGAGAAGGAAGAATTTGATGCGGTACTGATTGATCTTGACTTCTTTAAACATGTGAATGACACTTACGGACATGGGTTTGGAGACATTGTTCTGGTGGAATTTGGAATTTGCAAGACTTTTAACAAAGCATGTAAAGAATAAAGGGATTGCAGTACGCTTTGGCGGAGAAGAATTTATGCTGGTTTTAAAGGGGATGAACACGGATGAAATCGGTAAAATGCTAGAGCATATAAGATGGGAATATAAGGAATTTACAAAGCATGAAAAGAATATCGAATGCTCTTTCAGCAGTGGTGTACAGCATTATACAGAAGGAATTGCTGTTACGATATTATACCGCTTAGCGGATGAGAAACTCTATGCGGCAAAGGAGCGGGGGAAGAAACCAGGATGTCTTTGATTTAGAATCATAGAAAGATAAAAAAAGGGGCGAGAAATGAAAAGGAACATCAGGAGGATTCGTTTATGAAAGGGAAAAAGTTTTTAGCAATGATATTAAGTGCAGCGTTGGGAATGTCAACGTTTGCGGCTTGCGGAAGAAGAGTCGTGGAGCCGGAGAAAAAAGACCACAGAAACAGAGGCTGAGACTGAGACGGAAGAAACGGAAAACTCAGAAGAGGTGACAGAGGAGACAGAAACGGAAAATGTGGATGAAGATGACATTTTTGCACAGCTTGCAGGAGAAAGATTTATGTTTACCAGCGGAGCCGGTGCATGGGATTCTACATTGATTTTATCCGAGGATGGCTCTTTTGTGGGAAATTATCATGATGCAGATGCGGGAGATAGCGGGGATGGATATCCAAATGGAACCCTTTACTATTGTGATTTCTATGGAAAATTCACCCAGCCGGAAAAGATAAATGATTATACCTATGAGATGCAGTTGGAGAATATTGCAAACGAAGGAAACAGAAGGCGACACGGAAATTAAAGGCGGCGTGAAATATATTTACACGGGACCGGCGGGTTTGGAAAGGTTTATGATTTATATATTTATCTGCCGGGTGCACCATTAGATGAATTACCGGAAAGATTTCTGGACTGGGCATCCATTGGTCTTACCGATGAGGATACGACGCTTCCATTCTATGCAATTTTAATACGCTGACCTTTGATACCTTTTTTAGGACCGAGTGGAGATAAGGTTACGGTAAATGATAAAACCACAACTTCCGATGTATCCATAGAGAGTGAATTGCAGAAAATCGAGGAGAAAGCAGCAGCCATGCAGGAAGACCTTTCCAGTGGAGAACTGGCACAGCAGGAAATGAATACCCTGTCTCTGCAGTTGTATCAGTTGTGGGATAATGAGCTGAATTCTATCTGGAGCCGTTTAAAAGAGACTTTGGATGAGGACACTATGACGACGCTTACCCAGGAAGAGCGTGACTGGATTAAGACAAAAAGACAGTGCAGTAGAGGAAGCCGGCAAAGATGCCGAGGGCGGAAGCCTGCAGCCATTATTGGAAAATGATAAGGCGGCAGAATTAACAAGAAACAGGGTATATGAACTGGCAGAGTATTTGAAATAAAAAGATATTTTGGCGAGGAAAAATGGTTACATTAAATGATTACTTATACCCGGAGCAACAGTGTTCCGGATATTGAAAAAAGTATACGCAGGGACCTCCGGGCATCTGCAAAAGAATCCAAAAATGAAGTGGATCTGGTGCATTGCAATTTCCTGATTCAGATCATGGAACTGTTAGAGCACAATGATTTCCTGACGGCGCAGTCCCAGAAAATCCGTGAGTTCTATAAATATATGGCGAGAGAGTATCCGTATCTTTCCTTTACTCTTTAAAGGAAGAATCAAGTCACTGATTCGTGCGGAGGGTAAATTCAACGGCTATATTGTAGAATACATTTATGATTATTATAAAAAGCATAAAAGCTATCCGGACATTGCTGAATTAAAGGAAAAACTCAACTGCTTCCGTGATCTGATTGCATACCGGATTGTCATTTCCATGCCACGGTGTCATTTGAAAAATCATGAGAACCGCGAAGTTGAAGAATTAAAACACCTTTATCAGATCGCAAAATGTGCTGCCGCAGTTCTTAGAGGAGCGTGGATTTACGGCAGAGCCGACAGGCGGTGTTTTTAAAAAGCAGTTCCCCACTTTTTTGGAGGAGGCTGCAAAACCATATTACCGGGATTATATCACCAGCGAAAATGAGGACGATTACAAATCCTTACATATTACTTTTTATGATAACAGTGCGAGATGTTATGTGGAAATGCAGCTTCGTACAAAGCAGATGGATGACATCGCAGAAATCGGTTCCGCCAATCATATTAATTATGAGAAAAGCAGGAAGCATCCAGAGCACGCCGGGATACCATCCCGGAGGGAGAATGTATTTATTTTGATGAAGCTTATGAACGGTGCCAGCGTTTGCAGGAACTGGAGCTTTCCGGTGTGGATGTCGACATGTTTACAGCAGTAAGCAACAGCCTGATGAATGACGGCTGCGGCTTATACCAGGGGGAAGACTGATTCTTCCTTATGAGCATTTGTCGAGATTTCAGAATGATTTGATTGATTAGAAATAGAACAGAATGGAAGCGTACGAAACGGAGAAGGCAGCTATGGGTGAAAATATGGAAAAGGAACAATGGATGAAAGAGAGCCTCCAGATGCAGAAGGCAAGCTGGATTCAGGATGAAATCACAAAGCGCAGAGAGCGGGAAGATGAGTTGCTGCAGCAGATTTTCCTGGAACAGAAAAATGTTGCAGGAACTTGATGAAGACATGGACGAAAATATGGCTCATGCCAGAGAAGACCGCAAATACCGGGAGGACATGAAGGAGCGGGTCAACGACCGGGTATATGAAATTCATGACCTGAGTGCAGATAAGCGCGAGGGAATGCGGGAATACAAATATGCATACCGCAGAGGCTACGCCCTTGCCATGTTTTTCTTTTCACTGGCACTGTGCGTCTTTGTAGGCTTTTACATGGAATTACTTCACAAATCTGTCTGATGCTGATGTTCTTTACCGGCGTGCAGGCAGCCATTTTTGTACACCAGAAGCAGTGCTTCTTTCTCTGGAGACTCATCTGTGATATTTTCTCTGCAGTAGTTTTCCCGGTGATGCTGGTTCTTTTTATCGGCTACGAATT
>VOFJ01000210.1_pt1 | contig 47968 bp, 59 predicted proteins | sample 5384081 | NCBI WGS metagenome assembly VOFJ01 (sample SAMN12384729, study PRJNA508395) | human gut metagenome | isolation source: healthy gut I | host: Homo sapiens
CTATGGCCCGACTGCCCGCATCGGTAAGAAGGGACAGGTAAGCCCATCCCTGGCACGTGGCAACATAGGTTATGTCCGCTACAACCATTGAACCGAATGTGTCAGCTACAAATTTAGGCGTGACATTCAGCAGGTCTGGATAAATGTAATAATTATGATTGGAATTTGTTGTCTTTGGCCTCACACGTCTGACACGTTGACAAAGGCCATTGGCACGAAAAATATTATAGCATTGATCACGTCCAATGACCATCCTGACACCAAACTTGCGAAGGCAGCATGCATAGAGTTCACGCATACCAGCCTTGGGCATAAGTTTACGTAACTCATTACAATACAACACAATGCTTGATGTGAGGATGTCTATTTCCTTTTTCTGTTGACATGCTTATAATAACCTTGTCTGGTTATGCCGAAGTAATCACAGAGGAACTGCAGACTGCCGCGCATATGAAGGGCACAGTTCCCCTGTGACAAGGTGTCGATTACTTGGCATCGGGTTTTTCGAACCTTGATGTGATAGGTTGACTCCGCAAGATTAATCAATTCCTCACAAAACTTCATGACGAAGACTTTCCTCCTGAAGGGCACGCTGAAGTTTGCGGTTTTCGGCACGCAATGCAGCGAGTTCTTTCTCCAGTTCATTGAGAGACTCATCAGAGGCTTTTCTTAAAGAGGGTTGTTCTGTACTCATAACTTTTATCATTTATATGATACTTATCAAGCCAAAGAATCAGCAAACGACGGCAAATACCCGTACGCTTGGCAAACTGATACTTCGTTTCGGAAGTCGATAAATACTCACGAATATACGACATTCGTTCAGATTCTGTGTAAGGAGTGTACTTCTTTTTTAATTCTTCCATGTGAATTTCGAATTTAAGAAGTGTCAACTTATTCAGTACACTACAAGCCGAAAGTATAAGGAACGATGGAATAATCGAATGGTTCTTTCATTGCTGTTTATCGGTTTTATTGTTATTAAATTCTACAAATGTACGGATAAAAAGGATAAACAGATAAAATATCCATGTTTATTTGCAAGAGCGGACAAATATGACTAACTTAGCAGAATATTATCAACAAAAACAAGATATGAAAGTTACTCAGTTAAGAGACAAGGATAAAACGACCGCACTGACAACGATGGATATGGAAACGTGGATAGAAAAAACACGAACAGAAACAAAAGACACGGCCAGTGTCCGCCTTCAGAGAAGTGTTGCGATATTCCCTGCCCGACTCACGCTGCTACGAAGCAGACAAGCTACCGAAGATTCTTCCGGCTGCGGAATTCCGCAGGGCCGAAGGTGGAAAACAAATGAAAAGTTATAACGGAATAGTAGAACTGACCGTCGGACCGTTGTCAGGCGCCCGGAGATTACATTGGTAAAACAACTGGCTTGGGAACAGCCGCAGACCCATTGTGTATTTACCGGTTCAGAGCGGACGGACAGTAAAAATATGGGCGAAATTTACCCGCCCAGACAATTCGCTTCCACAGAAAAAAGAGAAGAAGCGGAGATATTTCACGCACATGCCTATCGTTTGGCCGTTAAATGCTATCAGCCGCAAATCCCGTTCAGCATTTTACCCAAAGAGCCTAGTCTGGAACAATTCTCACGCCTGTCACACGACCCGGAACTCAGGTACAGGCCGGATTCCGTTCCGTTTTATCTGTCACAGCCGACAGAGATGCCCACAGAACTCTCCTATCGGGAGGCAGTACGCTCGGAAAAGTCGCCACTGACACGGGCCGTGCCGGGATATGATACGGAACATGCCATATTCATGCTTTTCGAAGCAGCTCTAAGAAAGACCCATGAAGAAATCTACGAAGCGGAAGATGAAGGTGCACCCGAAAGAGGGGAAGACTTTCAGGCTATGGTGACACAACTGGCTGTCAACTGCTTCCATTCGGGCATTCCCGAAGAGGAGACGGTGAAACGGACTATTTTCCACTATTATCTGCGCCGGCAAGAGGTGCTCATCCGCCAGCTGATTAAGAATGTATATGAAGAACAAAAAAAGGGTTCGGGAAAGAAGAGCAGCTTAGGGAAAAAGAACAGTACCTGTCACTCCAGACAGAGGAGTTTATGAACAGGCGCTACGAATTCCGCTACAACACGCAGGTGGGAGAAGTGGAATACCGGGAGCGGAACTCATTCCGTTTTTACTTCAACCCTATCGACAAACGGGTATTGAACAGTATCGCGCTGGATGCGCAGGGCGAAGGTATTCCGCTATGGGACAGGGATATCAGCCGATATATTTACTCAAACCGCATACCGGTGTTCAATCCGCTGGAAGATTTTCTTTACCACCTCCCCGTCTGGGATGGCAAAGACCGTATCCGCAGACTGGCGCAAACCGTTCCCTGCGAAAACAAGCATTGGGTAGACTTGTTTCACCGCTGGTTTTTCTCAACATGGTCATGCACTGGCGTGGGACAGATAAGAAATATGCGAATAATGTTTCGCCCCTGCTGGTAGTACAAAGGTTGCCGTAAATCGACATTCTGCCGCAGCCTCATCCCGCCCGCCATGCGTGCATACTATACGGACAGCATCGACTTCTCGCGCAAGCGCGACGCCGAACTTTACCTCAACCGTTTTGCGCTCATCAACATCGATGAATTCGACCAAATAAGCAGCAGCCAGCAAGGATTCCTGAAACATATCCTGCAAAAACCGATTGTAAATATGCGCAAACCTTATGGAAACGCCGTGCTTGAAATGCGCCGTTATGCTTCATTCATCGCGACGAGCAACCAAAAAAAAGACTTGCTGACCGACCCATCGGGAAGCCGCCGCTTCATCTGTATCGAAGTAACCGGAACGATAGATACAAACAAGGCGATAGATTATGAACAGCTTTACACGCAGGCCATGTATGGCTCGATCATGGCGAACGTTACTGGTTCGACCAGTCCGAAGAACAGATTATGACCAAAAGCAACCGTGAATTTGAGCAAGTTTCACTCGAAGAAACAGTTATTTTACCGTTATTTCCGTCCGGCCAAAGAGAAAGAGGATGGCGAATGGCTCTCACCGGCGGAGATTTTGGAAGATATAAAGAAAAACAGTGCCATACCGTTATCAAACAAGCGGGTAAAGTGTGTTCGGGCGAGTTCTCCGTAAACACGAAATCCCATCGAAACGTGTACACAGAGGTACTGTCTACCATGTTGTACGAGTTTTTATAAGACCAACAGATACGTTGCAGATACTACATCTGCAACGTATCTGCAACAGGTATCTGCAACGCTGTAATACAGTTATTCTCAATAAGATAATTCAATTTCGTTGCAGGTGGCAGATAAAACAGCACTTTACAAACTTATGTGTAGGTAAAGCTATCTTTCTGTTAAATTCTCAATGAGCCATAAACAAAAATCTCCCCTGCCTGTTACATAGACAACTTAAACATAGTAACCTAAACATAAAAATTATGGCTAGAGAAAGTGTAAAAATTCTACAAGGGAAACTAAGATGTAGAAAGTTTAATCGCACAGTTGAACGCAGCATTAGCGGAAGAATGGCTAGCATACTATCAATATTGGGTAGGAGCCTTGGTCGTGGAAGGTGCCATGCGTGCCGATGTACAGGGTGAATTTGAGGAACATGCCGAAGAAGAGCGCAGACATGCGCAACTGCTCGCTGACCGTATCATCGAGCTGGAAGGAGTTCGGTGCTCGACCCTAAGCAATGGTTCGAGTTGGCAAGATGCAAATATGATGCTCCGCAGGGATTCGACTCTGTCAGTTTGCTGAAAGATAATGTAGCTTCCGAACGCTGCGCAATCCTTCGTTATCAGGAAATTGCAGATTTTACCAATGGGAAAGATTTCACTACCTGCGACATCGCCAAACATATTCTTGCCGAAGAGGAAGAACATGAACAAGATTTACAAGATTATCTGACTGACATCGCCAGAATGAAGAAATCATTCCTTGATAAGTAAATTCTAATATAATAGTGATTAGGTAAAAAGAGGGTGTATCCTGCAGGGGATATTCCCTCTTTTTATCTATTATAGTACGATAAAAACAAAACTATTTTAGAGTAAATCAAGAAGAAATCTTTTTTTTTCGTATTTTTGTCCCAATATGCACGTTTAATCCAAGTAGATAACGAACATTAGCAAAAAAAAAGAATGAAAGTAATTGATTTAATACATAGCAACAAAAAACTGCTTTTTCTTTCGAGATCCTTCCACCGCTGAAAGGAACGGGAATAGAAAAGTTATATCAGACAATCGATACGCTTCGGGAATTTGACCCGAAATATATCAATATCACTACCCACCGCAGCGAATATGTGTATAAAGACCTCGGTAACGGATTGTTTCAGAGAAACCGCTTGAGAAGGCGTCCGGGAACGGTTGCCGTGGCTGCTGCCATTCAGAACAAATACAATATTACGGTAGTCCCGCATATTTTGTGCAGCGGATTCACACGTGAAGAAACCGAGTATGTGTTGCTCGACCTGCAATTTCTGAATATCACGGAATTACTGGTGTTGCGTGGTGACAAAGCGAAACATGAGTCAGTATTTACACCGGAAGGCGACGGATACCATCATGCTATCGAGTTGCAGGAACAAATCAATAATTTCAATAAAGGTATTTTTGTGGACGGTTCGGAGATGAAAGTCAGCAGTACGCCGTTTTCTTACGGGGTGGCTTGTTATCCGGAGAAGCACGAAGAAGCGCCTAATATCGAGACTGACCTTTACTGGCTGAAGAAAAAAAAGTGGAGAACAGGGGCGGAATATGCCGTGACACAGTTGTTCTACGATAACAGGAAATATTTTGAATTTGTGGAGCAGGCGAAGGCGGCAGGTATCAATATACCTATCATTCCGGGAATCAAACCGTTCAAGAAGCTGTCTCAATTAAGCATGATTCCAAAGACTTTCAAAGTGGACTTGCCGGAAGACTTGGTGAAAGAGGCTTTGAAGTGCAAGAATGACGCGGAAGCCGAGGCAAGTAGGTATCGAATGGTGTGTAGCCCAGTGCAAGGAGTTGATGGCTCACGGAGTGCCGAGTATTCATTTCTACTCTATCGGACAGTAGACAGTATCAAAGAAGTAGCCAAAATCATTTATTGATATGTTTTTCAGAGACGTAATCGGACAAGAAGAAATCAAAGCAACGACTTATTCAGGAAGTAAATGAAGGTCGTATTCCACATGCCCAGTCTTATTTGCGCCGGAAGGGGTCGGGAAAAATGCCGTTGGCTATTGCATACGCACGTTACATCAGTTGCACCAATCGGGGGAGACTGATGCCTGCGGAACGTGTCCGTCCTGCGTGAAATTCAATAAATTGGTGCATCCCGACGTACATTTCGTATTCCCTATCGTGAAAAGCGCAAAGGGGAAAAAGGAAGTATGCGATGATTATATAGCCGACTGGCGACCGTTTGTTATCAATCATCCTTACTTTAATCTCAATCACTGGTTAGGAGAGATGGATGCGGAGGAACTCACAAGCATTGATCTATGCCAAAGAGAGTGACGAGATTCTGAAAAAACTTAGTTTGAAATCCAGTGAAGGGGGATTTAAGATTACGATTGTATGGCTGCCGGAAAAAATGCATCCGGTGTGTGCCAACAAACTGTTGAAAGCTGCTTGAAGAGCCGCCCGAAAAAACGGTTTTCTTATTGGTATCGGAAGCGCGGACATGATTCTGCCCACTATCCTAAGCCGTACCCAGCGCATGAATGTACGGAAGATTGATGAAGCCAGCATCGACCGGGTATTACAGACGAAATATAACATTTTGCCTGCCGACAGTATTTCCATTGCCCATCTGGCAAACGGGAATTTTATCAAGGCACTCGAAACAATTCATCTGAATGAAGAGAACCAGTTGTTTTTTGACTTGTTTGTCAGCCTGATGCGGTTGTCTTACCAACGGAAAATCAGGGAGATGAAAATGTGGAGCGAGCAAGTGGCGGGCATGGGACGTGAACGTCAGAAGGAACTTCCTGGAATATTGCCAGCGCATGATTCGGGAGAATTTTATCTTCAACCTGCACCAGCGCAATTTGACGTATATGACGATTAATGAACAGAATTTTGCAACCCGCTTTGCGCCTTTTTGTAAACGAACGTAATGTAATGGGAATCATGGACGAGCTAAGCGAAGCGCAAATACATATTGAACAGAATGTAAACGCTAAAATGGTATTCTTCGACTTCTCGCTGAAGATGATTGTACTGTTGAAGCAATAATAAATATATAAACTTATGGAATATAAACTTCATAATGGAAGCGGTAAGCGGCCTTTGCTGCAAAGGATGCTCCCGACAAGAAAAAAGCTGAACACCTACGATTGGCTGGCGGACATTCCGGGCAATGCGGAAGAGAGTGACATGGTGGAAGTGCAATTCAAAAATACCCGGAAGGGATATTTTCGAAACAGCAACAAGATTAAACTGGAAAAAGGAGATGTAGTTGCCGTTGAAGCGGCTCCCTTACCATGACATCGGCGTGGTTACATTGACCGGTAGACTCGTTCCCCTGCAAATGAAGAAAGCAAACTTCAAAGCAGATACGGAAATCAAGCGTGTCTATCGGAAAGCCAAGCCGGTAGATATGGAAAAGTATGAAGAAGCAAAAGCCAAAGAACATGATACGATGATTCGTGCGCGTCAGATTGCGTTGAATCTCAATCTGGATATGAAAATCGGAGACGTGGAGTATCAGGGAGATGGCAACAAAGCTATTTTTCTACTATATCGCCGATGAGCGGGTAGACTTCCGGCAGCTGATTAAAGTATTGGCCGAAGCATTCCGCGTACGTATCGAAATGAAACAAATCGGTGCCCGTCAGGAAGCCGGACGCATTGGTGGCATCGGCCCCTGCGGACGCGAACTCTGCTGCGCCACCTGGATGACGAGCTTCGTCTCTGTTTCTACCAGTGCAGCCCGTTTTCAAGATATCTCATTGAATCCGCAGAAACTTGCCGGACAATGCGCCAAGCTGAAGTGCTGCCTCAACTACGAAGTGGACTGTTATGTGGAAAGCTCAAAAACGTCTCCCTTCAAGAGAGATAGAGTTGGAAACGAAAGATGGCACTTTCTATTTCTTCAAAGCGGATATTCTAAGCAATCAGGTTTCTTATTCTACGGATAAAAACTTCCCAGCCAATCTGGTCACTATCAGCGGCAAACGTGCGTTTGAAGTAATCTCCCTGAATAAGAAAGGGATGAAACCGGACAGCTTGCTCCAAGAAGAAAAGAAACCGGAACCAAGAAAACCAGTTGATTTGCTGGAACAGGAAAGTGTTACCCGTTTCGACCGCAGCCGGAATAATAAAGAGGGCGGCAATAACGCTAACCGGAATAATAAAAAAGAAGAAAAAAGGGAAACAATAATAACGAAAACCGCCCCGCAACAGCAAGCAGAAGGCGGCAATCGTCCGCAACAACCTCAACGGGAGAACGAAAACCGCCCGCAGCAGCCAGAAAACGGTAAACAGAGGGGAAAGAGACAACCGCCCGAGAAATAACAATAACAACAACCGGAACAGAGGACAGAACCAAGGACGGAACAACGAAAACAGACGTCCGGAAAGAGGATCAAATCAGGAACGTCCACAAGGACAGGAACGGTCGAATCAGGAACGTCCGCAGCAACAAGACCGTCAACGGGAACAGCAATGGGGCAGGAACGTCAAGAACGCCGTCCCAACCACGAGCGTCCTTCCAGACCGGAAAGAAATCAGAATCAGGAGAAACAGTCAACTAATGAAAAGCCTACTCAAGAATAGTATATTGAGTCTATTCAGCGCTTGCTTACTGACAGCCTGCAATGAACATACAGTGTATCACTCTTATCAATCCCTTCCCAACGAGGAATGGGGAAAGAGTGATACACTCTCTTTTCAGATTCCCATAACTGACAGCGTTCCCACTACTCTCCGGCTTTTTGCGGAAGTCCGCAACAGTATCGAATATCCTTATCATGACCTCCATTTATTTATCAGTCAGAATCTACAGGATTCTACGGTATGGCGCACTGATACCATTGCTTTCTGCCTGGCTGACTCTACCGGAAGATGGACGGGACACGGATGGGGGAAGCATTTACCAATCGGAAACTTTTATTACATCTGTTCGCCCTTTACATCCTGCAAATTATACTATTAAAATTATGAGCGGAATGAAAGATGAAAAGTTACAAGGATTGAGCGATGTAGGTATCCGTATTGAGAAGCAGTAAGATTAGAGTCTTCTGCCACGTCCTGCATCAATGCGCAGGAAGATAAACAGCAATATCGTAAATCCCCATAAAAGAAGAACCTCCATAGCTGAAGAAAGGCAATGGAATACCGATAACCGGAGTTAACCCCAGCACCATACCGATATTAATAAATAAGTGGAAAAAGGAAAATACTGACGACCGAATATCCATAAACCCGCCCAAAGTTGGAAGTCTGCCGCTCGGACAGGAAGATTAATCGTAAGATCAAAATCAGGGAAAGCCAACAGGACAGCAGCCGAACCGACAAATCCTTGCTCCTCACCCACTGTACAGAATATAAAGTCGGTATCCTGTTCGGGCACGTACTTTAATTTTGTTTGCGTACCATTCAGGAATCCCTTTTCCTGTCAACCCACCGGAACCGATGGCAATCTTGGACTGATTCACGTTGTATCCGGCACCGGTCAAATCTTCTTCCAAACCGAGCACTACTTTGATACGGACTTGCTGGTGAGGTTCGAGCACATTATCAAATACATAGTTACTGGAATACAGGAAGCCGACAGAACCGATTGTAAACAGGGCAATCAGGAAATAAGTACGCTGCCGCTCACTTAATGCCAAATAAAATCAGATAGCCTATCACCACAATACAAAGCGCCCATTGCACCCAAACGAGGCTAAAATGTACCCAATATTCGGATATTAAATAAGCAATCAATAATATAGCCAAACTTCCATCAATGATATTGCGGGTAGCAGACCATTTCTTGCGGATATACCCACACCATACCACCGGCAAATAATAAGATCAATAGTAATACGATAAATTCTCCCAGTGGTGTAGGAGTATCGGCGATAAAGACTTCATCAAAACGGATGCCGACCACAAAGTAGATTACCGCACATACGCCCACAAAAAGCACTACTCCCGGCATTCCTTCACGATAAAGAACCAAAAAGAAAGCAAGATATACCAATGCAGACCCTGTTTCCCTCTGCCCGATAATCAATAACATCGGCAGAAGAATGATGAATCCCAGAATAAAGGCACACTTTTTCTTTCTTGATACTAAATGAATAAGAGTTCATGTATTTAGCCAACGCCAAGGCCGTAGCGAACTTGGCAAACTCGGCGGGTTGCAGGCTCACAGGTCCCCATGACAAGCCACGAGCGTGATCCTTTGGTGTCCGGTGCTATGAAGATGGTAACAATGAGCAAGAGAATCATCCCCCATATATAATGTACGCGAACATATCATACATACGGTCTTCTCCAGCATCAACAGCACGAATCCGAGTCCAAAGGAACAGATAATCCACACAAACTGCTTGCCGGCACGCGTAGAGAAGTCGAGGAAGTCGCGTTCGCCATAGTCATAGCTGGCTCCGCAGACGCTAAACCATCCGCCAACAATCAGGAGCAGGTAAATAAAAATCGTTACCCAGTCCAGCGTTTTCCACAAACTATCGTTCCTCGTTACCATATAATATCACTCTGTTACTAAATTCTTCCACCCTCAACTCGTTCTCCGGCGAGAGCTTTTGCCTTTCAAATACTGTTCCATCATCAGTGCGCCGAAAGGAACTCCGTAAGTAGCCCCCCATCCGCCATTCTCTACATAGACGGCAATAGCTATCTTCGGTTTGTTCATCGGAGCAAAGCCCATAAATACCAGTGGTCGTGTCCGCGGTTCTGCGCAGTACCCGTTTTTCCACAGGCTTCCAAATCCGGAACCATCACTGACAGCATACGACAAGTTCCTCCGGTGGCTGCGCCACGCATCCCTTCTACGACTGATTCATAATGTCTTTTCTCAATAGTGGTATAACGTGGTACACGATAGATGCTGTCCAACTGATTGTCTTGGATTTCCTTTTACAATATGCGGTGTCACAAAGTATCCTCTGTTAGCAATCGTTGCTCCCAGGTTAGCAATCTGAAGGGGAGTGGATAGAATTTCCCCCTGTCCGATAGAGATACTAATTACTGTCAGTCCGTTCCAATGTCCGCGATAGGCTTTATCGTAGAACTGCGCATTCGGAATCAGCCCCCGTTTCTCTCCAGGCAAATCAACTCCCAGTTTGTAGCCAAATCCTTGCGAAACCATGTGGTCTTTCCAGACCGTAATGGCGTTTTGCGGCGAACCGTATTTACGATCGCCAAACATACGGAACAATCCCCAACAGAAATAGGAGTTGCACGATGTAGCAATAGCCGGAATCAATGGCAAGGGAGATCCGTGAGCATGGCAGCCTACTGTTAATCTTCCGTAATGGAATCCATGTGAGCAAGGGAATGCCGGACTTTGTTCAGTGATGATTCCTTCTTGCAGGAACGTCAGTCCTTGCGCTGTCTTGAACGTAGATCCCGGAGGATACACTCCCATCAGGGCACGATTCAAAAGCGGTTTTAGTCATATCACGTTGCAAGCCAGATGGTTCTTGCCACGCTGGCGGCCAATCATCAAATGCGGGTCATAATTGGGGAGGATACCAGACAAAGGATTTCTCCGGTCTCCGGTTCAATAGCCACAATGCTTCCAATCTTATTCTTTAATAAACGTTCGCCCAGCATCTGTAAGTCAATATCCAAACTCAATGTCAGGTTCTTGCCGGGAACAGAGGGACGGTCGTAGGCCCCATCCATATAGTGTCCCTGAATACGGCCATGTGCATCGCGAAGCAGAATCTCAATTCCTTTCTCACCACGCAGATACTTTTTCATACGATTTCTCGACTCCTAACTTGCCGACATAATCCCCACGGATGTAGTATCCTTCTTCATCCGCTTCCATTTCTTTTGCGGAGACTTCTCCGATATCTCCCAAAGCATGGGCGGCAGCATTGTACGAATATTGACGGATGGTACGCCGTTGAATATAAAAGCCACGAAACTTAAAACAGCTTTTCCTGAAAGACACCACATTCTTCCGCCGAAAGTTGTGACATAAACAACTGGTTGGTATAGCGGGAATACCCGGATTACGGCGACGGTCTTTCATGTCGCTCATAATTTTGAGAAACTGTGCACGGGTGATATTCAGCGATTGGCATAAATCGAGTGTGTCCAGATTCTCTATTTCCTTTGGCACGATCGTTATGTCGTATGCAGGCTGATTGAATACCAACAATTTACCGGTCCGGTCGTAAATCGCTCCACGCGAAGGATATTGTATCTTGTTCAGAAAAGCGTTACTGTCCGCGTTCTTCTTGTAGTCATCAGTCGTGATCTGCAATACAAAAAGACGTATCAGATAAATCAAAACAATGGAGATAGCAATGCCTCCGATTACAAATTTACGCTTCTCTAAGATATAATCTTTTGCCATCGTTACTTCTTAATCCCTTCTATAGCTATGATACAGGTTACAGTCAGAATAGTGCAAAGAAGCACTCGCAACAGTAACAGCCAAATGCTGGAAAACGAGAAGAACTCAATGGAGAGTAACGCCAGACTATGTACAAAAACACTTGCAGTCGTATATTTAAGAAAAGGAGTAATCCCTATCGTCTTAAAAGAGGGAATGAAGCTATCCGGATTATCACGGGGCGTGAACAGACGAAGTAAAGAGGGACGAAGAAAAGGCTAGCAGCACAGTAGCCGCCGCATTCATTCCCGGAGTATCGGAGAATATATCAATGGTCAGCCCGAAGAAAAAGCCCACAACATCAGTTCATTCCGGGAAGTGCCGGAGTCTGAATTTCAGAATAAAATAAATATAGAGAAAAGGAGTGGCATAACCTGCTATATGGACACTATTCAGGATAAGCACTTGAAGAAGCACCAAGCCGATAAACCATCCGATTCTATGTATATAGGTGATAATCATTCTTTTGTTACCTTATTTTCAAGTTTCTTCTGCTCTTCCTGACCTGTCCGGGCTACCACCCGAACGTCACTCAACTTACCGAAATCAGTAGCCAGCTTGATTTTCAACAGATAGGAAAGTCCGTCATTAGAGTCGGACATATCATCTACCGTCCCCACCATTATACCTTCGGGAAAGACGGTGGAGAAACCACTGGTAACGACTGTATCTCCCAAATTAAACTCTGCATGACGAGGCAAGTCTTTCAGATAAGCATAGCGCGAATCTCCATGTTCCCATTTCAGATAGCCGAAATAATCACTGCCGATAATCTTGCAACTTATATTGGACTTGCTGTTCAGTACAGAAATCACCACCGAATAAGATGGAGAAGTTTCATACACGATACCTACAATCCCATTACCATCCACCACTCCCATTTCGGAGCGAATACCGGAAGAGGAAACCTTTATCGAGCGTGATATAATTATCAACCAGATTCAAACTGTTTCTTTATCACATGCGCTTTAAACAACTGATAATCCGCTTGCGGCACCTGCCGGATGCTGTTGATTGCCATAGAATCGAGCCTGCTGCTCTCTCAATGCTTTTTCCAGATTAGTGATCTGTTGTTCGAGCACCATGTTTCGATCCAATAGATCTTCGTTGACTGATTTCAGATGAAAATAAGAGGAAATCCTCCCGAAACTTCATAAACCGCCCCCACAACCGTATTGGCAGAAGTGAAGAATGCACTCTGCTGATAACGGTTGAACCGAAATAACAAAACAAAACTGGCTACCTCCAATAAGATGAAGAGGAACCAGTAATTGTATTTCAGAAGGAAGTTTAATAAATTCCTCATCCCCGGTTTATCTCATTAAGAAAGAGAAACGGTCTACGTTCTTCAATGCCACTCCTGTACCTTTGGCAACTGCATGCAAAGGATCTTCCGCAATATGGAAAGGGAATGTTGATCTTATCGGTCAATCTCTTATCCAGTCCGCGAAGCAATGCACCACCTCCGGAGAGATAGATACCATTGTGCACAATATCAGCATACAGTTCAGGAGGTGTATTTTCCAACGCACTCAAGATAGCTGTTTCTATTTTCGAGATTGATTTTTCCAGACAGTGAGCCACTTCCTGATAGCATACAGGCACTTCCATCGGAAGAGCCGTCATCTGGTTCGGACCATGTACGATATAATCTTCCGGAGCATCATCACCCAGTTCGGTTAAAGCAGCACCTACATTGATTTTGATACGTTCTGCCATACGCTCGCTGACTTTCACATTATGCTGACGGCTCATATATTCGCGAATATCCTCTGTCAGGTCATCACCGGCTGTGCGGATGGAGTTGTTGGAAACGATACCTCCCAAAGAGATAACGGCAATTTCCGTAGATCCACCACCTATATCGACAATCATGTTTCCTTCCGGAGCTTCCACATCGATGCCGATTACCGATTGCCGCAGCCATCGGCTCGAAAATCAAATAAACATCACGACCGCCGGCATGTTCCGCAGAGTCACGGACAGCACGGAGTTCGACTTCCGTACTTCCCGAAGGAACGCCAATCACCATGCGAAGAGAAGGTGAAAACAAATGGTTGCGAGTATTCACCTGCTTTATCAAACCGCGCATCATCTGCTCGCAAGCATAGAAGTCGGCAATCACTCCGTCTCTCAACGGACGGATGGTACGTATGTTTTCGTGGGTTTTTTCATGCATCAACTTCGCCTTTTCCCCCACGGCAATCATCTTTTCTGTACGGCGATCCAGAGCTACAACCGAAGGCTCATCCACCACGATTTTTCCGTTCGTGATGATGATAGTATTGGCTGTGCCCAAGTCCATTGCCAATTCTTGTGTGAAAGAAAATAATCCCATTTTTTTATTTACTATTTGACAATTTACAATTTACTATTTGATACATACTTATTACTATCTGACAATCAAATCCATATTGCCGAACGGCTGAATAGTAAATTGTAAATTGTCAAATAGTAAATCGCTTTAGTGTTTAAAATGACGGATACCGGTAGTCACCATCGCCATACCGTGCTCATTGCAATAAGCAAAGGATAAATCGTCTTTTACCGAACCTCCCGGTTGGATAACAGCCGTAATACCTTCTTTATCTGCAATTTCCACACAGTCGGGGAACGGGAAGAAGGCATCGGAAGCCATTACTGCACCATTCAGGTCGAAACCGAATGATTTGGCTTTTTCAATTGCTTGTTTCAATGCGTCTACACGTGAAGTCTGTCCTACACCGCTTGCAAGAAGTTGTTTATCCTTTGCCAATACGATGGCGTTGGATTTGCTGTTCTTTACAATCTTGTTGGCAAACAACATATCTTCCACTTCTTCCGGAGTAGGAGCTTTTTGTCTGTCACGGTTTTCAGGTCGGCTACCGTTTCAATGTTAGTATCTTTATCCTGCACCAATACGCCATTTCAGCAAAGCACGGAATTGCTTCTTCGGCAATTTGGCTTCCTTGCGAACGAGGATGATGCGGTTCTTTTTCTGTCCAAGGATTTCGAGTGCGTCCACATCATAATCCGGTGCGATAATCACTTCAAAGAAAATCTTGTTGATTTCTTCGGCTGCTTCTTTGTCGATGACACCATTCGTAATCAATACACCGCCGAAAGCAGAAACCGGATCACCGGCCAAGCGCATCTTTCCAAGCTTCCAAAAAACTGTAGCACGGGAAGCTAATCCGCAAGCGTTATTATGTTTCAGAATAGCGAAAGTGAGGTCGTCATCGAATTCATCAATCAAATCAACGGCAGCGTTGATATCGAGAAGATTGTTATAAGAGATTTCTTTTCCGTGAATCTGGTCGAACATTGCTTCCAGATTTCCGTAGAAATAACCTTTCTGATGTGGGTTCTCACCGTAACGAAGTTGCTTCTGGCTATTAACAGAGCAACGGAAAGCGGAACCTTCGCCGGCCATCGAAATAGTTGAAAATAGCCGAATCGTAGTGAGAAGAAACGGCAAATGCTTCTTTAGCCATCCAGCGACGTTCTTCGAGTGAAGAAGTAGCGCCGTGCTCCATCAACATGTCCAACAACGGTTTGTATTGAGCTTCTGAGAAGCAACGATAATTACATCGTTGTAGTTCTTGGCTGCGGCACGAATCAGAGAGATACCGCCTATATCGATTTTTTTCTCAATAATATCTGCTTCGGATGCACCGGAAGCTACGGTAGCCTCAAACGGATAGAGGTCAACAATGACGAGGTCTATTTCGGGGATTTCATATTTTTCAATCTGTTGCATGTCTTGCTCCAATCCGCGGCGGCAAAGAATACCTCCGAATATTTTCGGATGTAATGTCTTTACCCGACCACCGAGAATAGAAGGGTAAGTGGTCAAATCTTCCACTGCCTTGCAAGGATATCCCAATGATTCAATAAACTGACGGGTTCCGCCTGTTGACAAAAAACTCTACTCCCTTCTTCATGAAGTTTGGTAATAATTTCATCCAAACCTTCTTTGTGGTATACAGATACCAATGCAGTTTTTATTCTTTTAGACTCTGACATTGAATTGCTTATTAAGTATTTGGTGTGCAAAGTTACGAAATATTGTTTATCGTACGTAATAAATAAGGTGTGAATTAATAAAAAAAAGCGTTGACTCTCCTCAACGGAAAATCTGTTTCCTTCGCATATATAGGCTTATTCAAAAACTATTACCAGATAGATACTCGTTTTTCTTTTAGGTACGAACATCGAATCCTGTTCGGTGATTTTGAATGCTTCATACCAATTCTGGATATGAGGAAAGCACCGTCCACACGCCATTTGCCTAATGAGTGAGGATCAAGTTTGGTTAATCGGAGAATTTCTTCCGGGACGGATATTTCCTGCCCATACACCTGCGTATGCCAGGAAGAAACGTTGTTCGGGGAGTAAAATCCGTCCAGCACCCAGCGGTTGGCTAGCTGTTGCATTCTTGAATGCCTGCGAAAGAAACTTGCAAACCTCCGTGGTCGGCAATGTTCTCTCCAAGTGTCAGGCTACCGTTGGCGTGTACGCCCGGAGCTACTTCAATGCTGTCAAAGAAGTTAACCATCACCTGTGCCCGTTCTTCGAACTTTTTAGCATCCTCTTCTGTCCACCAATCTTTCAGGTTTCCGTCTTTGTCGTACTGGCGACCCTGGTCGTCGAATCCGTGAGTCATCTCATGACCGATTACCACACCGATGGCACCATAGTTGAAGGCATCATCCGCATTCATATCGAAGAAAGGATATTGCAGGATACCGGCGGGGAAACAGATTTCGTTCGTGGTCGGGTTATAGTAAGCGTTGACGGTCTGCGGAGTCATCAGCCATTCGTCCTTATCCACCGGTTTGCCGGCCTTGGCTATCATTTCGTTGTAATCCCATTCACTGGCACGCTTGATATTTGCCCAGTAAGAATCATTTTTGATTTCCAGAGCTGTGGAGTAATCTTTCCATTTATCAGGATAACCAATTTTCACATGGAAGGTTGCCAGTTTCTCCAACGCTTTCACCTTTGTCGGTTCGCTCATCCATTCCAGCGCTTTGATGCGTTCGCCCAGAGAAGTCTGCAAATTCTTCACCAATCCAACCATACGTTCTTTGGCAGCGGCAGGGAAGTATTTCTCTACATACATCTGTCCTACTACTTCACCCAAAGAGCCGTCTACAGTGCTTACCGCACGCTTCCAGCGAGGCTGCATTTCTTTCTTGCCAGACATTGTTCTACTATAGAAGTCGAAGTTTTGTGCTACGAAATCATCACTAAGGAAAGAGGCTGCGGCATCGATCAGATTCCATTGAAGATAGAACTTCTGGTCTTCAAGAGGCACTGTATTAATAACATCGGCAACTTCCTTCATGGCTGCAGGCTGACCGATATTCACTTCTTTCAAGTCATTCAGTCCCGAAGTAGTGAAATAAGCATCCCAGTTGAAAGTAGGGAAGTTCTTTTTCAGCGTTTCCATATCCATCTTATTATAGTTGGCATGCGGATCACGCAATTCTACTTGTGAACGGGCAGCTTTGGCAAGACGTGTTTCGATGTTCATCACAGCCACCATTGCTTTCTGCGCGGTAGCTTCGTCATAGCCGGCTAATTGGAACATTGGCAACGAGGTGCTCCTTATATTTATCGCGGATATTCTTTAGTCTGCTCGTCATTCTCCAGATAGTAGTCACGCTGTCCCATTCCGAGACCGCCCTGATAGGTCTGAACCATGTTCATAGAGCTGTTCATATCATCCGCACTAACAAACATGGTAAAGTAAGGACGTATTCCTTTCTTCTGACTTTCGGCAATGTAGTGTAAATCTCTTCTTTATCTTTGAGCGCATCGATAGCCGCCATTTCTTCTTTGATCGGAGCTGCTCCTTCTTTGTTCAGCTTCACGCTATCCATTGCGATATTATAAAGATCACCTACTTTCTGCGCAGCACTGCCCGGTGCGTTATCTTTCTTCGCTGCCAATTCTGCAATCAGTTCTTTTCAACTGTTCGCGGCTTTTCTCGTGAAGCATATCGAAATGAGCCGAAGCGTGAATACTCGTCTGTCAGCGGATGACTTTCACTCAACCCACCGCAGGCATACTGATAAAAACTTGTACCCGGCATAGCCGTGGTATCCAGATTAGCAAGGTCGATACCGGACGTCAGCACGGCCTCTTTCTTGCTATTACATCCTGTTGTCATAAGGCATACGGCAAGAATTGGTAAATACTTGGTTACTTTCATATTATATAATAATTAGTTTTTCACTTCTTCCAGTTCCATCGAAACCCGTTCCCACTCTTCAACGGTGGTATCCAATTGCTGTTTCAGCTTCTGATGCCGTTCATACAGTTGCATATCCGATGCTCCTTCCGGGGTTGCCATCTTTGCTTCCAGAATGGCGATTGCCGATTCCGTTTCTTCAATCGAAGCCTCACAGTCCGCCACCTGGCGTTCCAACTTCTTTATCTTCTTATTGAGTTCCTTCTGCGCTTCATACGAGAGTCTGTTCTCCGAAGGTTGCTCTGTATCCGCTTCGTTTCCTTTGGCAGATGTGGTAGGAGAAGTAGAGAAGAAACTCCTTTCTGAAGTTCATTCAGGCTATCGATCTTCTTCTTTTGCAGGAAATCATAAATTCCTCCCAGATGTTCCTTCACCAGTCCACCACCAAACTCGTACACTTTAGTCGCAAGTCCGTCCAGAAAATCACGGTCATGGCTGACTATTATCACCGTTCCGTCAAAATCGCGGATAGCCTCCTTCACACATCTTTCGAACGCATATCCAGATGATTGGTAGGTTCGTCGAGAATCAGTAGATTTACGGGCTCCAGCAAAAGTTTAATCATCGCCAATCGGGTACGCTCTCCTCCGGAAAGGACTTTCACTTTCTTATCCGAGGCTTCACCGCCAAACATGAAGGCTCCCAATATGTCCGTATTTTCAAACGTATATCCCCCGTTGCCACACGGTCAATCGTATCAAATACCGTCAGGTTTTCGTCCAACATTTGTGCCTGATTCTGGGCAAAGTATCCGATCTGCACATTATGCCCGATCGTCAGTTTACCATCGAAATCAATCTCGCCCATGATACATTTCACTAACGTAGATTTACCTTCTCCGTTCTTTCCGACAAATGCGACTTTTTCTCCTCTGTTGATCGTCAGATTCACATCATGGAAAACAACGTGCTGTCCGTATACGCCTTGCGTACGTCTTCACAGATAACCGGATAATTTCCGCTGCGGCTGGCAGGAGGAAATTTCAGACGGAGGGAAGAGTTGTCTTCCTCGTCCACCTCGATGCGGTCTATCTTTTCCAGTTGCTTGATGCGACTCTGTACCTGTACGGCTTTGGTTGCCTTATAGCGGAAGCGTTCGATGAAGTCTTCTGTATCCTGTATCTGCTTCTGCTGATTCTCATAAGGCACGGGAGCTGTTGCTCACGGCGTTCTTTACGCAGACTACAAACTCATCGTACTTCACTTTGTAGTCGTAAATCTGCCCGCAAGTGATTTCAATCGTACGGGTAGTTACGTTATTCAGAAAGGCACGGTCATGACTGACTAGTACAACGGCATTGGCACGGGTCGCCAGAAGTTCTCCAACCACTGGATACTCTCAATATCAAGATGGTTAGTAGGCTCGTCAAGCAGAAATACGTCCGGACGGCGGAGCACAACTTGGCAAGCTCTATACGCATACGCCAACCACCGGAAAATTCCGAAGTAGAACGTTCAAAAGTCTTCCCTGCTAAAGCCCAATCCTACAGCGTACGTTCTATTTCCGCCTGATAATTTGTTCCTCCCATCATCAGGAAGCGATCATTCTCGTGTGTAAAACGGTCTATTAACTGGTGATATTCTTCGGATTCATAGTCTGTGCGGTCTGCAAGCTGCTGATTCATCCGTTCAAGGTTTGCCTGAAGTTCGAAAATATGCTCGAAAGCGAGTTCTGCTTCCTCCATCACCGTGCGGACATCCGAAAGGATCATGACTTGCGGCAGATAGCCGATTGTTACATCTTTAGGGACGGCTACCACTCCACGGGTCGGGTTTTGCAGACCTGCCAATATTTTCAACATTGTTGATTTACCTGCACCATTCTTGCCGACCAGTGCGATACGGTCTTTTTTATTTATAACATAGCTGACGTCTGCAAAGAGCGGCGTCGCATTAAATTCTACTGATAATCCTTCTACTGAAATCACGTCTGTCTCTGATTTATACGATTTTGAATTGCAAAGATAATGAATATTTATTAGATATAGGGCAGTATGATACGTTATGAAAGACAAAAAAAGCAGTCACTCATCAGAATGACTGCTTCCTGGTCTTTACCAATAGTACTTCTTTAGAACAACTTGGCAGGGTATTCACCGGCATCAACCAATGCCTGAATCTTATCCACTACACTCTGACGGTCTTCCGGATAAGTTACACCAAACCATTTGCTGGTAGTATCTAGAACTTCTACAGTTGCAGTTCCGTCGTTAATCAATTTATCCACCATCAGCGGGATAAAGAATTCGCTCTTCAGGTTTTCCATGTTCTTCGGATCGCTCAGGAAAGTCTTGAAGAACTCCTGGCTGTAAGCGAAGTAATCAGGAGTGAAGCCCCAGAAGTTCATACTTACCGGAGTAGTATCAGGAGTTGCAGTCCATTCGCCGTTATCATCGATATATTTCACTTCACCATCCAGACGTTGGATCTTAGTACGTTCCACTACTGAAGTCAGCAAGTTGTTAGCATCTGTACTACAGATACCACGAGATACCGTACCGCTCTCGCTCAATGTATTTCCTACGCGGAAACCTACCATTGAATAAACATTTTTAGAATCTTCAGGAAGTGCAGACAGGAATTTACCCATTACCTGGAAGGAGTCACGACCATAAAAGTCGTCACAGTTAATTACAGCGAACGGTTCACTAATCACATCAGCACCCATCATTACTGCATGGTTGGTACCCCAAGGTTTTGTACGGTCTGCCGGACAAGTAAAACCTTCGGGAAGTGCATCCAACGCTTGGAAAACAAGCTCACAAGGAATATGACCTTCATATTTGGAAATAATTTTCTCACGGAAATCTTGTTCAAAGTCTTTGCGGATTACAAATACAAGTTTGCCAAATCCGGCATTGATAGCATCATAGATTGAGTAGTCCATGATCGTTTCACCATTAGGACCCAGTCCGTCTAATTGCTTCAAGCCTCCATAGCGGCTGCCCATACCAGCAGCCAATAAGAATAAAGTTGGTTTCATAAATTGTGTAATATTAAAAGGTTAGTGATGTCAACGGCATCTGATTTCGTTGCAAATTTACAAAAATAGTTGAATCCAACAGGACAAATATCAATCATTATTCACTAAAATCGTACAAAAATCATTCATTAGAACGGGTAACCGATAGCAAAATGTATTCCCAGATTCTTGAAGAAAGGCTCCGGTTACATTATAATAGCCGCTTCGTTCTGTATCGTAAGGCAAATGCAAAGGTATACCGAAGTCGAGACGGAACACCAGAATATCCATATCATAACGAATACCGACACCAGTACCCAAGGCGATTTGTTTCGGGAAAGTTTTCAGTTCGAGTTGTGAATTGGGACGTGCTTCTTTTCCATCAGCTAAAAGCTTTCTGTCTTTGCGCAACAACCACACATTTCCTGCATCCAGAAAGGTAGCTCCCCAAAAGCTCTTGAAAATACGGAAACGATATTCCACATTCGCCTCAAAGCGGAAGGTTCCTGTCTGATCCAGGTAGGAATATTTTCCCTCTTCCGGATGATAACCGCCCGGACCGACACTGCGCACTGTAAAAGCACGGATACTATTGGCACCACCTACATAAAATTGTTCACTATAGGGAGCTATCGTAGCATTGCCATAAGTAAACAGTGCACCTACTGCCATGCGGCTGGCTATCGCATTATTCTTATCTATGTTCCACAAATGACGCAACTCCGTATTCAACTTCACAAACTGTGCAAACGGAGCCCCCAGCAAACTCTTATCCTCTTCATTGAACGGCTTGCCAAAAGCACGGTAAATAAGGGAAGTGATATTACCCGCCGAAGTGACGGTAGACTGCCACCAGATAGGGTTCTTTATCCGACGACCCGAAGCATTGTCATACGTATACGTATATTCCATCGCCGGAATAAACTGGTTCCTAAGACTGACATACAATGCAGGATTAGCTTCAGCTATCTCTTTAAAATCCTCAGACTGATGCTGCAAGACATTAAATGTCAGTTTAAAAGGAGTAATACTATGCCGGCTGGTACGGGAGGGCTGGAAATCGTATGTAGCATTGCCGCCAAAGGACAGCAGTTTATAATACTTTGCCCGGTTCAGCTGGTTGATATACAGACGAAAGGTCGTCGTGGCCGGGAAGTCAAACTCCCGTTTACCCAGATGCGGGAACACGACTCTCGGAAAAGTCAGAGAGGTAGAAAGCCCCATTTCCCAACTGTTCATCAGTGAGCTCTTCTCACCGCCTCCGGTCTGCCACTCATAAGAGCCTTTCAGTTTTACGTTCCAGCTTTCACCACCTCCGAATACATTGTTACGAGTGACACCGAAAGATGCACCGGGACCGGTCTGGTCATTACTCTTCGTTACTACATTCAGTTCCAGTTCTGCATCCAACGGTTTGGCAAATGTAGCCTGCATAGTGACATCCAGTGTATCACAAGCCGCTGTCGTATCTCGGGGAGCATATTGCATATCCATATAGCTGAATATACCGAGCTGACTCAATTTCTCCTGCACCTGCTCCTGCCGGTACTGGCTATAAAGACGGGTACGGTTGGAAGCCCTCATCTGTTTGCTCCGTACAAACTGCTGATAGTTCATCCATCGATAGAGCATATTCGGACGGACCTGCAGTTTATCATAATAGTGAATATTCAGATTCTTGTACAAGATACTGTCATTAGGTGCCTCGCCATTCTTTCCGAAGAGATAGACCGAAGCATCTCCTACATAGTAAGAACGTTGAGCGGCAGCCGGTAATCCCGGAAGAGGAATCAGACGAAGACTGATATGTCCGCCGGGAACCAAGGTTGTATCTGCCTGATAGGTCATATAGTCCGGACGGAAGTAGAAATATCCCCGATTACGCAAAAGGGTACTGATACGGGAACGTTCTTCATCCAAATCCACCACATTAAACTGTTCGCCGGGGGTGATGTCAGACATACGACGTCCGCGTTCCATGATCTTCAGAGTCTGGGGAGTGAAACGCTGATAATACACTGTATCAATGAAATAAGGGTTCTTCATATCTACCGTATAGAGCAGACTTGCTTTCAGACTATCTTTCTTATCGACCAAAGTCTCGTAAGTCACCTTTCCATTGAAATATCCGTAATCACGGAGCAGGTTAGTGGCTACCTTGACACGTACTTCGGGATTGACAGTAGAAATAAATACGGGCGGATTGGCGGCAAAGCGGTTAAACATCCACTTACCGAATCCTTTCTTGTATTTCACGAAGTCGTTATACATCCACATTTTAAAAGGAATAGGCAGAAAACCTCCCAACAGAGTAGTACTGGGAGTTTTGGCAAGCGCCGCATTGATTTCCGTCAAAGCAGTTTCACCAACCCGTGTCGATGATTTATTGACTATCACCGTTTTTCCTCCGGTATAGAGTATTTCATCTTCGGGCAGATGTTTCGTCACCGAACACGCCGAAAACAACACTATACCTATCAGACAGCCTGTTAATATGTTAATACGTATATCTTTCATTCTTACTTCTTTTTCTTAAAGATGAACAGTTCACTGAGCTTATCCAGTTTCTTGCGAAGTACCAGACCGACTCCGGTTTCCGTAATCTCCCCTTCGAGTACACTCTCATAGTTCTTATCGTAGAACAAACGGACATAACGGGTTCCCGTACGGTCCAGACGATATTCCAAAGAGATATTGTCAATGAAGGATTCGGCATCATTCGTCGCATTTTCGCCCGTCGATACCTTACCGCCGATTACAATCTGGAAGCGGTTATTGAAGAGGCGCTGCGAATAACGGAAACTGTAATCCGTACGCTTGCCGCCAGTATCCGAGGCGTCATGATCTTCGACACCCACAGAGACGCTGGCATTCTTCAGGTTACCCATCAGTGAATTTATCTGACTGCTCAGTACGGAGTTCAGGGCAGAACCCATATTCAGCTTGCCAAGTCCGCCGCCTCCACCGCCGATCGGTCCGGTGCCGAGATAGGTTTTCATCAACATGATATAAAGTGCCTGTTTTCCACGTTCTTCCGCTCCCATTGCTGTCAGTTCATTCTGTATGGTCGCATCTTCCGGGGCCGCTACGTCGAAAGCAAAAGACAGGTTGTCCAACCGGTTCTTTACGACAATGGAAACGTCAAAGTTAACCATTCTCGTTCCTCCGTTCTCTCTCCTTCGGATACGGAAGCGCGGATACGATCGGTTGCCTTGAAGTTCAGCATGGGGTCCATCGGGTTTCCGGTCCAATCTACATAGCTGCCGTTATCGATGGCAAATTCCTTTGACTGCAATGATAGGCAGAGAATACTTCATCAGTCCACCGCTCAGTGTGTAACGTCCGGTCAATGTCAGGTCTCCCTGCGGAGTGTATTTCATCGAAAGATCGCCACCTCCTTCCAGTTCGATACGATTGTCACTGGCGTCCAAGTCCACTTTCACCCTGACTGAAGGGTCGATATGAACCATCATCAGCATATCCAGCCCACCTAAAGATACGGTAGGCACTTCCTGACGGACAACTGTGGTGGTATCACTAAATGAAGTAAATGTCACCAGACTTCCCAGACGATCCTGCACGGTCAGCGGTGAATCGGTCAGTACATACGAAACATCCGTATTGCCCAGCAGATTCAGGTTTCCACGCATATTCAGCCCGTCCAACGGGCCTTTTATGGTTGCCCGCAAGTCCGCAAAGACTTTTCCGTAGACAAGGCTTTCGCGGGTACGCTTCGCATTCAACAAGGTATAGTTTTCCGCCAGCAGATTCAGACTCGCCATCGGTCGGGACATATCACGGAAATCGACATAACCGTCGATCGTAAACGGATTCTTTCCTGTGGTGTAGATGGCGAACTTATCAAATATCAGACGATTGTTCTTTAACTGCACTGGGCGGTTATCAAACAGGAAGTTAGCACCATACTGGCGTGACAGGACAGATACGCTGTCCAGTATCAGTTCGCCGTTTATCAATGGCTGCTCGGTACTGCCTGTTATATTCAGGTCACCGTCCATATCACCGGCAAGCGTAACCAGCCCGTCGGGAATAAAGGCGTTGGCAATACGAAGCGGGAAGTGTTCCAACGTCGTATTTACTTCCAGGCTATCCTTTCCCGTCGAGGTAGGGAGCAGCTTGCCATCTGCTATCAGCACTTCTACCTTATCATGATTCAGATAAGCGTTGAGGTATTGTTTTCCCTGTTCGCCCGGCAACCACGTAGCCCCTAATGTAATGTCACCAATGCGCTGGCGTTCATAAGTCAGTTCATCAATGGATGCTTCCGCAGAGAGCTGAAGGTCCTTTTCGGTCTGTATGTAGTGTGCTTCTGCCGAGAACAATCCGGTGATTTCGGAAGTAAGGCAGTACGCTCGTTATTTCATCCAAGCGGATTCTCCGGATTTCGACATCGATATTCTGCAAAGAAACCGTATCTCCCTGTACCGAATGCACACGGAAACCCATCCCTTCATCATCCCACATATCCACATTGGCATACACGCGCATATTCTTGTGCAGATAAATCCAGTTATGATCTTCGTTGAAGTGGAATTTACGGAACGCAATAATCGGTTCTTCCGGAATCAGTGTAAAAGCCAGTCCATCCCCTTTTCCACGTCCTCCAACCAGCGGACGGGCATTGACTCCAAGCAACACACCGGTTTTCCCCTTTTCGTTCTTATATTCTGCCAGCAGCTCGGCATCGCGGTCGCGAATCTCGCCTGTCAGAATAGTGGAGAAAAGGAAAACTGGGGATTCTTCGGTCCGTTGATTACTCCGGCACGGAGGTTCATACGGGTAGTATCTTGTTTGACGGTGAAAAAGACCGTATCCAGTTGCAAGGTATCCACTTTCAAAGCATGGATGGCTGCTTTGCCGTTGATTCCCCAATCGGGAGCAGTGCCGAATTTCATGGAAGCATCATGGAACGATATATTCTTCATTGCCATATAGTATGCCAACGGATTCTCCTTTCCTGCCGAGAAAGAGAAAATGGCCGACGGCAATGCTTCACGCAAAGCAGCATGATCCAAGAGTTTTTCATCCACCTGCTTCATCAACACATCTACAAAATGGGTAGACTGACGAATCAGAGGATATACACCGGCACGGGCACTCAGATTCAGTTTCATATCACCGGCGGTGAAATGAGTGAAAACACGGTTCTGCCGTGCCTCTCCGCTTAAATTGAATGCCAACGGATGTTTCATCGGCTTGGGCATAAGTCCCAGTTCGTACAAATCAAGCTGAGTAACGTCAACTGTCACTTTACCATCCGGATAGCTATGAGCTAAATTATATTCTGCATCCGCCGTCATTTTCAGGAGTTCATTGTCACTGGTAAGCTGAGCCGTTGCCAAAGCACCTTTAAGATTTCCCGTCAAATGAACATTCGAAAGATGATAGCGGGCGTAATGAAGCTGGTCCAAAGAAAGATTCAGATTGGCTAAAGAATGGAAGGACATGACATCCAGCCCTCTGCCCTTGGCATCTGCCGAAAGAGACAGTTCATAAATCGAGTCTTTCGGGAGAAAATGATGCAGTTGCAGATCGTTTATTTTCAGATCGGCCGTATAAACTTCTGTCGAACTGTTTAATGCGGCATTTACATTCATGCTGCCCTTGCCTTCTTTCAAATCAAGTTTTGCTTTATACTGCGGGCCGTTCATCTCCATCTTCATCTTGAGACTCATACTGTCGGGAATTACTAAAGAGCCATCGGGTGTGACTCCAGTCAATCCTGTCAGGAAGTTCAGATTCCGGGTAACCATATCCAGCCCAATAGTTCCCGAACGAGTCAGACTGTCCGTCAGGTTTTCAAGGATTCCTCCCCCTTTAGCGAGAAAGCTCCCGGCAAGTCTACTGTGAAGCGCGAAATCTGCATTTCTTTCAGATTCCCATCCGTACCGGCACGGATCACTAACGGACGGAACGGATATGCTTCTTTAAACGTTTGAGGCAGTCCGCCGGCAAAAAGCATCACGTCCTCTTTGCCTATATGTGCGTTAAAGCTGGCGGATAAACGTCCTGTCGTCGGGATATTTACGAGTTCCCAATAAGTCTGGGCGGACAGGTCTATTTCTGAATGTGGGGTTTGCAGTTTCAGTTCAGGAATGCGGATGATAGAATCATTCGAAAAGAGCCGCCCTGTCAGTGAAGTAATACTCAGTCCCGAACGCTCTTCCATCGTTATTTCACGAATCACAGCGTTCATATTTCTGCCTTCGTAGATCAGAGAGTCCAATCCGATGCGGATATTCCGGACTGCCATATGAGAGGCGTCAAAACCTTCCGACGGTTGGGCTTCTCCGGTGTCATAACTGGCAGAGGCACCCGACAAAAGGGATTGCTTCAATCCATAAAACTGGTTCTTTAAATCCGCTTTGGCGTCATCAATGGTCGCTTCGCCTATGTATGCCGCCATCTTCATGGAGTCGGCAGGCAGTTTCATACCGAATGATACATTCTTCAACTTCAGTTGATGAAGGTTCACCTTCCAGTTCACGGGGGCAGATGCTGTCGTGTCTTTGGGAGTGGTCGTGGTATCAGTCATCAGAAGTTGTATATGAGTATCGGATAGCTCTGTCCGATTGACAACTGCCGTTTCGTTCGATAAATCGACTCCATGACTTTGCAGAAAGAAGCGTCCCAAAACGCCTTTTATCTGCATCCCTTCTATCAGATTGGCAGAATTGACCGCCACCTGACTTAAGATAACCTCGTCAACTTCTACTTTTCCTTTGAGCAACGGCCATGCCTGTACGCGGACATTCAGGCTTTCCAAAGACAATAAGGTATCCGGCTGCTGTATGACTTCCACCCCTCGTACCAGCAGATTAAGCGGAAAACGAAGGTCGATCCGTTCCACCTGAATCTGCATACCGGTTGCTTCAGAAGCGTATGCAGTTACTTCCCGGCGTAAAAGATTTTGTACGGGAGGAATATAAAGTAATACCATCAGTATTACAAAGAGTATTATTGGAGTAAGCAATATCCAGCTTACCCATCTTATCCATTTTCGTTTCATGCAGGATGTGTCAGTGTAAAAGTGATACAAAGTAAACAAATTACTTTGAAAAAAGGTTTGTCCAAGAGCTAAAATGTGAAAAAAGGCGGAGGTTATGGTTACATTTAGCGCAATTTCATCCCGTTCATTCCGTTCATTCGGAAGGTTAGATACTTGTTAAGGCAGCACCTTCTCACTGTGCTACGAGCTTATGCCCGTGCCACTACGTTGGCACGCTTGTGCCACCGCAGTGGCACGACTGTGACATGCCTTTGGCACAACGTATTGCCAACAAGGTGGCACAAGCATGGCACTATATAGGCTGTTCCAAAGGAGCTGCCGAGAGAGATTTAATGTAAACCGAGACTATACTCCTCAGCAGCACGAACAACTTTACGCACCGCCTCCAAAGCTTCCAGCGTAGTCTTTTCTACTTCTTCGGAGAACTCTTCCCCCCGGCAAGACTCCAGCCATCTTAATGAAGCAACAGACTCAGAAGCACCAATCAAAGTAAAAAGTGGAAGTAGCTTATGAGCCATAGCGGCAATTCCATCCACCTCCCTGTCAGTTAATGCCGTTGCATCCGGTCGGCATTCTTGCCGGTCTCTTCGATAAAAGTCCGGATAATAGAACACGCCGCTTCCGGATCATCTTCCGAGAAGGCAGTCAGTGCAGAAAAGTTGAATAAAGTATCTTCAGGCAGCGCATCTGCAATCAATTGCATATCATGTGTTATATGCGCCTCATCAGCTGACATTTGTCCTTCATTCAGAGTTACCAGCAATTCTTTCACCGTAAAAGGTTTGTGCAGGCATCCGGCAAAAGCCATGTTCATGCAAAGCCTTCTCATCCATTTCGCTACGTGCCGTGACAGCAATGACAGGAATATTGCGGGCTTGCGGAATGTTAGAGGCACGCAATAATTTAACCAGATCAAAACCGTTGATAGCAGGCATCTGTATATCGGTCAGCAGCACATCAAACGTCGAAGAGCGCAGTTGCTCTATCAGTTCTTCCAACTGCTCGCAGCAAACAGCATCGATGTTGTGCTGTTTCAGCATGGCAGCAGTCAGGTTCAGCTGAATCTTATCATCATCAATCAGAAGCACACGGATCACCTTCATGGCCGGTACGGCATCTGTCTCTTCCGGAGAAACATCCGTATCTTTGGATGGTTTCTTAATTCTGCTCCCGAAAGGTTTATTTTCCACTATTGACTTGCCCACCGGAAAGAGTGGCAACACGACAGTAAAGCAACTTCCTTTTCCTAACGTGCTTTGTACATCGATCGTACCTTCAAGCAGAAGAACCAGCTTATGCACAATGGACAATCCCAGTCCGAATCCTTCTTCTCCCTGCGCACCGGGGAGGCGGGTAAATTCCTGGAAGATGCGTTCCCGGTCTTCCGATGCCATCCCTTTGCCGGTATCCGCAACCGCTATTGTCAGCTTCGAAGCGTTATAACCAACAGTTAATGTGATCTTGCCCTGCTGAGTGAATTTCACCGCATTGGACAAGAGATTATTCACTATCTGCTGAATACGTAAAGGATCACTGATATATTTCTCCGACAATTCCGGAGCGATATGACATTGCAAGACCAAGCCTTTAGCCGCCGTCAGAGGTTCAAAGCAAACACGGATTTCTTCAAACAGCTGAGCAGGATTAAAAACAATCCGGTTCACTTCCGCTTTATTGAGGTCAAGACGGTGGAAATCAAGCAAATCGCTTACTAACTTCAGTAAATGCTCTGAAGAACTTTTCATGTTGTCCAGATAGAATCGCTGCCGTTCATCTTCGGTCAGGCGGGACAAGAGTTCCGTATATCCCATTATCGAGCCTAATGGCGCCTTAAAGTCATGGGTAATGGCAAGCATCAGTTTCTCACGGGCAACAAGCAAGTCTTCCGCCCGCTTATTCGCTTCTTCGAGCTGACGCCGATAACGGTTGCTACGAGTAATATCCCGCATAATTAAGATCAGGAAAAAGGCGGATAAGAATACGGCACCAATGGCAATTCCGGCAATGATATTAGCCGAACGCATCCGCACCTCTTGCTGAAGTTCCGCATCCTGACGGGCACGCGCAGACATTTCCTCCTCGTATCCTTTTATCAGACTATCCATTCTTGCGGTCAGCTGTGTATTCATCCGCTGATACCTCGTACTGGTACGCCGGATCGTTCGCCTCCGCTGCAACCGTTTCTCTTCGGTAGCCATGCGAATCTTATGCTGAAGGGAGTCCGCCGACTTGACAGGTTCCAATATCGTATCGGTGGCAATTTCCAGAGAAGTATTGACCAGCACGGCAGTATCTTTCTTAGAAGGCGCGAACACTTCCCCAATCGTTTGAAGAAGCCTTTCTTCTTCGGGGTAGTGATCAGAGAATCCCGTTTAGTGATAACTCGGTGTTGTACCCGTTGCTGAGTAATCACCGAGTCCTGCTGTTCTGATATGATTTCTTCAATCTCCGAAGCGGAAAGTAAGCTGTCATTCGCTTCGCTCAATACCCGGAGCATCTGTATCGTATTCTGACCTTTCTCATGGAGAAGACTCAGCAGACTGTCTGTCCGCAGATTCTGCTGATCGTCCGCAGCCGACAGCGTCTCCATCTCCTGATGCACAAACACCAGAGAAAAAAGAAGAATCGCCAGCAGCAATATATAGCCGATGGTTATTTTCAGTTTGGTGGAGCGAAAGGAAGCCATAGGCAATTAAGATTTTAAATTATGAATTTTGAATGGAAGGCGGTAGTTTCGTCTTGTGATGGAAACGCCACCATAACATCAGACCGGCACTGGTCAACCCAAAAGGAAATGCCATCCAGACACCTATGATCCCCCACTCCAACACGAATCCGCAAAAATAGCCGACCGGAAGCGAAATAAGGAAATAAGCAATGAAGGCAATCAGCATCATCAGTTTTACATCTGAGATTCCACGCAAGGCATTGGCAAAGGTTATCTGCAATCCATCTCCAAACTGATATACAAGGAACGGAAGGATAAGCGAAGTTACCATAGCCGCCACTTCGGTACTATCGGTAAACCAACCTCCCAGATAATTGCGGCAGAGGAATACGATGGAAGAAAGCACAACACCCAACGCCATCATCAAATGAAAACCGGCATAAGCCGAACGACGTACATTGAGTATATCGCCCTGCCCGTTAAAGTTACTCACACGGACAGCCACAGCTGCTCCCATCCCGTAATACATCATAAACGTAAACTGAGAAATAGCCAGCATGACCTGATGAGAAGCCAGCGCAATGGTACCCAGCCAGCCAATCATCACCGCACTCAGACTGAACGAAGCTGTCTCCATTCCCATCTGAAAAGCAATCGGCCAACCCAGCGAATTCAATCGTCCGAATATAGCCTTCGACCATCCCAGACGATAGAAGCCGAGTTTAAAACGAAGAAAACGCGGACTCCGCATAAAGACTATGATAAATACGACTACCATCATGATACGCGAGAACAGCGTACTGATACCTGCTCCCAGCAAGCCCATTTCCGGCAAGCCCAGCTTTCCGTATATCAGGATATAATTGCCGATAATATTCAGCACATTTCCGCCGAGCAATATCCACATAGCGGTCTTAGTATCCGTAATTCCATCCGTAAACTGCTTGAAGCCATTGAACAGCATCACAAAGACGAGCGAAGCCAGCAGAACCAGATAATAAGGTTTTATCAGGGGAATAAGTTCTTCCGGCTGTCCCAGATTTCCCACATTAAAATAAAGGACAGTCATACCGATGGTAAGCAAGAATGCCACCAACAAATTTGCCAGCAGGCTGTTACGCAACGCCTGCCCCGCCGAAGCATACTGATGAGTTCCATACAAACCTCCCACGATAGGAGTCAGCCCGTACGAGAAGCCTGTACTGAAAATAATCACCAGATTGAATACATTATTGACGAAGGAAGCAGCACCCAGTTCTATCGTACTATGATGACCGATCATCAACGTATCGGCAAACCCCAGCACAATAACTCCTATTTGCCCGATTACAATGGGCAATCCGAGAGAAATCAGTGCTTTGTAATGCTCCTTATATATACTATAGATATTTCTCATTTATTTTTCCGTAGTTAATCGCATATTCCGGCAACTCCGCATCCTGCCGTTGCCTCCAATAAATATCCCGCCGGTAAGGAGAAGTCAGGATATTTGTTTCTTATAATAAAGTATCACTCCATTCTCCTTCCTGAAAGCAGACTGAGCTACCTTTTGCAATTGTCCGGCAGTAACAGCGCGATAACGCTCTACCTCCTTTTCCATATCTTCCGCCCTGCCCAACAGTTCAAACCAAGCAAGATTGGTAGCGACATTCAAATAATTGATATTGCCGAATATCTGCGTCGATTCGAATTTATTCTTCACTTTTTCCAGTTCCTGTTCGTCAACAGGTTCTTGCTGCAAACGTTCCAGTTCTTCACGTACGGCCGCTTCCGCCTGTTCCAGCGAAACACCTGCCGCGGGTTTGCCCGAGATATGGAACAATCCGGCATCCACACTACCGGAAATATAAGCGTCAATACTCGAAAACAGTTGTTTTTGCTGTACCAGGCGTTGATTCAGACGACTGGAACGTCCGTTGCTCAACAAATCCGACAATATATCAAAAGCGTAATAATCCGGATGATCATGACTGCACATATGATACGCCATGAATAGTGAATCAAGGGGGACGTTACGCTCTACTGTCAATCGTCGTTCTTCTGTCTGCTCCGGTTCCTGCGGCAGATTCCGTTGAGGAACCTCCCTGCGAGGGATGGGACCGAACCATTTTTCCGTCAATGCGACTGCTTCCTCAAAAAGAGATATTTCCCGTTACGGCGAGCACTGCATTGTTCGGCGCATAAAAACGGAAGAAGAATGCTTTCACCTCTTCCAGCGTCGCATTGGCTATGTGCGACAAATCTTTTCCGATGGTAGGCCACTGATAAGTATGCGCCCGATATGCCAGAGGACGCAAAAGATGACCGACGTCTCCGTAAGGCTGGTTCAGGCAACGCTGCTTGAATTCTTCCATTACTACTCCACGCTGTACTTCCAGACTCCGTTCACTGAAATCAAGGCTCAGCATACGGTCGGATTCCAGCCAAAAGCCGGTCTCTACATTCTGCCGGGGTACAGTGAGGTAGTAATTGGTTATGTCATTATTGGTCCAGGCATTATTCTCGCCGCCTGCCAGTTGCAGCGGCATATCATAATCGGGAATGTTCACCGAACCTCCGAACATCAGGTGTTCGAACAAATGAGCAAAGCCTGTATGCTCGGGATGTTCGTCGCGGGCTCCCCACATTATATAATACATTAAGAGCTACCATCTGCGTACTTTCGTCCTGCGAATGTACCAGACGTAACCCATTGTCCAAAATATGCCTGTTAATCTTCATTCTACTTAATCCAGTACTTCTACTTTTACAATCTTCACGTCCTCTTCGGGGCGGTCGCTACGGTCGGTTTTCACCTGCTGAATCTTATCCACGATGTCCATGCCTTCGATTACTTCACCGAAAACCGTATACTCACCGTCCAGATGAGGAGTACCTCCTACAGTCGTATAAGCTTCGATCTGTTCCGGCGTAAAGTGAAATTCCGGTTGCTTGGCAGCTTCCGCTTCCGCCTCTGCAAAAAGCTTCTCCTGCAATTCATACAAACCGTTTTCATCGTTTTCCTTCCGCATCTTATAGATTTCTTTCATGTGCTTCTGAGCCAACGTATTGAAAACAACATTGATCTTATTCTCATTCATCTGGCTTTCCATGCCCAGCAATGTAGAGTCGTTGTACACCTTGCCTGTCACAATGTAGAACTGGCAACCGGATGATTCTTTCTTCGGATTTACATTGTCTCCCTGACGGGCAGCAGACAAAGCGCCTTTTTTGTGAAAATACTTCGGATAAACAAATTCGGCCGGAAGGGTGTAACCCACATCTCCTGCACCCAGCATCTTTCCTTTCGGTGCATTCTTTGAATCCGGGTCACCTGCCTGAATCATAAAGTCTTTGATAACACGGTGGAACAGCGTTCCTTCATAAACGCCGTCTTCCGCCAGCTTAATGAAATTATCACGATGTTTCGGCGTCTCATTATACAACTTAACCTTGATGTCTCCCAAAGGTCGTTTCAATCTTTACCAACGTTTCGTTGTCCATATTTCCTCCTTTTTTGTTCCGGTTTTGCAGGCCGTAAGTCCGCAAAACGATATGGTTAATAGTAAGTATGCAATCTTTTTCATAACACTTTTATTTAATTTAAGTTTGCAAATATACTACTTTCGCCCAAATCCTCTTACCTTTGTAGCATTAAAAGAGGCAAAAGAGAGTATGATGAAATCCATATTGATAATAGAAGACGATATCACTTTCGGAATGATGCTGAAAACCTGGCTAAGTAAAAAAGGGTTTGAGGTGTCGTCAGTCAGTAACATTGCCCGTGCCCAGAAGCACATTGAAGGACAAGGGGCAGACTTAATCCTGTCCGATTTACGCCTGCCGGATCACGACGGAATCGATCTTTTGAAATGGATGAACGAAAAAGGAATCGATATTCCTTTGATCATCATGACCGGTTATGCCGATATCCAATCGGCAGTACAAGCGATGAAACTGGGAGCACGCGACTATGTTGCCAAACCGGTGAATCCGGAAGAGTTGCTCAAAAAGATGTCGGAAGCTTTGCAAGCAAAAGAAGCACCGACTGCGCACACCGCAGCCAAAACTTCTGCAAAGAAAGGTTCTTCCGCCTCGTCCGGAAATGCCACCGAAGCCCATCATGCTTATCTGGAAGGAGAAAGTGATGCCGCCAAGCAACTCTATAATTATGTAGGCCTAGTAGCTCCCACCAATATGTCCGTACTGATCAACGGTTCCAGCGGAACGGGAAAAGAATATGTGGCGCACCGCATCCATCAACTGAGCAAACGGAATGACAAGCCGTTTATCGCGGTAGACTGCGGTTCGATCCCCAAAGAATTAGCCGCATCCGAGTTTTTCGGTCATGTGAAGGGCTCTTTTACAGGGGCACTGACGGACAAGACCGGAGCGTTCGTTGCCGCCAATGGAGGCACTATCTTCCTGGATGAAATAGGAAACCTCAGTTATGAGGTACAGATACAACTTCTCCGTGCCTTGCAGGAGAGAAAGATTCGTCCGGTCGGTTCCACGCAAGAGGTTTCGGTTGATATCCGCTTGGTATCCGCCACCAACGAGAATCTGGAACAAGCTATCGAAAAAGGGACTTTCCGTGAAGACCTTTTCCATCGTATCAATGAATTTACCCTGCGGATGCCCGACCTGAAAGAACGGAAAGAGGATATCCTGTTGTTTGCCAACTTCTTCCTCGATCAGGCAAACAAGGAACTGGACAAGCATCTGATCGGTTTTGACTCGAAAGCCTCACAAGCCTTACTCAATTATCACTGGCCGGGCAACTTACGCCAAATGAAGAATATCGTAAAAAGAGCGACTTTACTGGCACAAGGAAGTTTCATCACTCTTCTTGAATTAGGGACCGAATTACTGGAAACAAGTACCGTTTGCTCCGCAAGCATGGCGCTGCGCAACGAAGAGACAGAGAAAGAACACATTCTGGAGGCATTGCGCCAAACCGGAAATAACAAGAGCAAAGCGGCACAATTACTGAATATCGACCGGAAGACATTATATAATAAGCTGAAACTATATAATATCGACTTGTAGGTTATCAATCAGTACTACCCATATATTTAGAAGGAGATACGCCGAACTGTTCCATGAAGTGCTTCATCCTATTAGACAATTTAGGGCAAATAAACGAAATTAAGTCAGAACATACAAAAAACGAATAAAGAAATGGACTTATGAATTAAACATGTATGTTGAATGAAAGAAACAGGCATACTCGGAACCACATTGTTTGCGTACATTTGCAGCCATACAACAACCTGATGTACACCTTTTAAATAATATACAATGACCTTAGTTTATCTTAACCAGTCAGACACAAAGGAGATATTTTTATGATAATGCACATACCAAAGAGTACATATTATCATAAATGGTTCATCGGAGCTACACTCGTCGTTCCGGTTCTTCCGCTTACCGCCCAGACGTCTCCGAATCTTGTCTCCTTCATCATGGCAGACCAGTATCGGGGGGGGACGCACTAGGTTGTTTGGGCAAAGAACCTGTAAAGACTCCTTGCCTGGATCATCTGGCTTCCGAAGGAGTCTTATTCACTAATGCAGTCAGCAGTTATCCTGTTTCATCACCCGCCCGTGCCATGCTGATGACGGGCATGTACCCCCTGCATAATAAAGTAACAGGCAACTGCAATTCACAAACAGCGCCTTACGGAGTGGAGCTTCCACAGGAGGCCCGCTGTTGGAGTGATGTACTAAAAGACATGAACTACCGTACGGGATACATAGGAAAATGGCATCTGGATTCTCCTTACAAACCTTATGTAGACACTTACAATAATCGTGGCAAAGTAGCGTGGAACGAATGGTGTCCGCCCGAACGCCGCCACGGATTTGAATACTGGACAGCCTACGGGACATACGATTATCATCTGAAACCGATGTACTGGGACACGACTGCCCCACGTGACAGTTTCTACTACGTCAACCAATGGGGCCCTGCTTATGAAGCGGATAAAGCCATCGAATACATCCAGACACAAAAAGAGAATAAACAACCTTTCGCACTGGTCGTATCGATGAATCCCCCGCATACCGGTTACGAACTGGTTCCCGACAAATACAAAGCCCTATATAAGGATATAGATGTGGAAGCCCTCTGTGCCCACCGCCCGGACATACCCGCCAAAGGAACCGAAATGGGAAACTATTTCAGAAATAACATACGCAATTATTACGCCTGTATCACAGGGGTAGACGAGCAGGTAGGACGTATCATCGAAACCCTCAAAAGCAACGGACTGTTTGAGAATACCATCATTGTATTTACTTCCGATCATGGCATCTGCATGGGAGCTCACAACAATGCCGGAAAGGATATCTTCTACGAAGAATCCATGCGCATCCCCATGATTATCTCATGGCCGGCAAAGATAAAGCCACGCAAAGACGACCATTTAATGATCGCTTTCGCCGACTTATATCCTTCTCTCCTTTCCCTGATGGGATTCCGGAAGGAAATACCCGAAACGGTACAGACTTTCGACTTATCCCGCCATATTCTGGGCAAGAGTAAAAAAGAAGTGGTACAACCATATTATTATGTACAGTTTGACAATCATGCCACCGGATACCGCGGGCTACGTACGTCAACCCATACATTCGCAGTCCACGCAACCAATGGAAAAATAGACGAAACAGTTCTTTACGACCGAGCCAAAGACCCATATCAAATGGATAATATTGCCGGACAATCCCCCCGTCTGGTCCGGCAATTCAACAAACAACTCAAGGCATGGCTACTCCATACCAACGATTCATTTGCCCATTATCTTGAAACCGTAACTAAATAAACACCATGAAGAAACTTTGCTATCTCTCTCTTTTTATCTTATACTCAGTTTGCAGCTTCGCACAGCAACAGGCTATCCCTGTCCCCAAGCCTCATCAACTCAAATGGCATGAGGCTGAAATGGGAGCCGTATTTCATTATGACCTCCACGTATTCGACGGCATCCGCTACGGACAAGGCAATAACCGTATCAGTCCCATTGAAGATTACAACATTTTCAACCCGACCGAACTGAACACTGACCAATGGGTACAAGCAGCCAAAGCTGCCGGATGCAAATTTGCCGTACTCACAGCCACCCACGAAACCGGATTCGGACTTTGGCAAAGTGATGTCAATCCGTATTGCCTGAAAGCTGTCAAATGGAAAGACGGGAAAGGAGACATTGTCCGTGACTTCGTCAACTCCTGCCGCAAATATGGTCTGCAACCGGGCATCTATATCGGTATCCGCTGGAACTCCCTGCTGGGCATCCATAACTTCAAGGCCGAAGGAGAAGGAGCGTTCGCCCGCAACCGCCAGGCGTGGTATAAACGCTTGTGCGAGAACATGGTAACAGAACTATGTACACGTTATGGAGATTTATATATGATATGGTTTGACGGCGGAGCCGATGATCCATGTGCCGATGGCCCCGACGTGGAACCGATTGTCAACAAGTATCAGCCAAACTGCCTTTTCTATCATAACATCGACCGTGCCGACTTCCGTTGGGGAGGTTCGGAGACAGGTACAGTGGAATATCCCTGCTGGTCTACCTTTCCCGTCCCCTGCTCACACCATAAACGCATTGAAAGCAATATTGACCAGCTCGAACTGTTAAAACACGGCGATAAGAACGGTAAATACTGGGTACCGGCAATGGCGGACACCCGCTACGGGGAGCAAACGGCCGCCACGAATGGTTCTGGGAACCGGATGACGAGAACAACATCTATCCGCTAAACACGCTGATAGATAAATATGAAAAGTCAGTAGGAAGAAACGCCACCCTCATTCTCGGATTAACTCCTGACCCGACCGGATTAATCCCCGCCGGAGACGCACAGCGCCTGAAAGAAATGGGAGATGAAATCAATCGGCGGTTCTCCTCCCCGATAGCCCGCATTTCGGGACAAAAGAAAAGCCTGACACTGAAACTCGGAAAGGAGCAGCCTGTCAATTACTGCATCATCCAGGAAAACATCAAAAACGGAGAACGCATCCGGCAATATCAGATAGAAGCCAAAGTGAACGGTAAATGGCAAACAGTCTGCAAAGGAGAATCTGTAGGGCACAAACGAATCGAAAAGTTTGAACCGGTAGAAGCCACAGCATTAAGACTGACCGTATCCGAATCCGTCGCACTGCCGGATATTATCAACTTCAGCGCCTATTCCGTAAAATAACACAAGAGGCATGAGAAGAATGATCCACATCTGTTTATGGCTATTGACGGGCATCTTTGCGGAAGCATCGCTGTCTGCACAGAACCCGTTTATCTACCATAAAGGGAAGACATACAAAGATGTTGCAGCTTATCGGATGGAAGAAATCATCGACCTGAACACGCATACTCCATCCACCCCCATCTTATGCGAACAACAAGTGCCGGAACACCAAAGCACTCTTTTCGTATAAAGAAGTTGCACTTCCTTTGTATGTTCGTGGTATATTCTTCAGCCGTGATTCCCGCCCCGGCGACTATCAATGGCCGAATAACACCAATCGGTTGCTCCCCTGGATGTTCAACCGTCTCGAAGACCTCACACGGAGCGATTATGCAGGCATTCCTTCCAATGCCCTGCCGTCCGCATCGGGCGATGCACTGCTCCTCGAACTCGCAGACGGAGAATATCTGTTCGCCAAAGCCATTGCGGGTAGCAACAGCCTCAGCTGGTTTCAGGTTAATCAGGACGGCACGCTCACGTTGTATGTCTCCACATTAGGAGAAGATGCACTGACCGGCCGACTCCCCCTCCTGATTTTCCGGAAATCTTCATCCGTCTATCATGTATTCAGTGACGCCTACGATTCGTTAATCGCAAAGAAAGCCGTATCTGCCCTCCGCAAAAGAGCGGACAAACAGTACTTCAATGCCTTTGACTATCTGGGATGGTGTACTTGGGAACATTATCATTTTATGACATTGATGAAACGAAAATACTGAACGATATCAATGCCATCGAAGCATCCGGCATACCGGTACGTTATGTCTTAATTGACGACGGACACATAGCGAACAAGAACCGGCAACTGACCAGTCTCGTCCCCGACAAAAAACGTTTTCCGAACGGATGGAGCCGCATCATGAAGCGCAGACAAGCAGATAAAATCCGATGGATAGGCCTTTGGTACAGCCTTTCCGGCTATTGGATGGGAATCTCTGCCGAGAATGACTTTCCGCCGGAAATCCGGCAAGTTCTACACTCATATAATGGCAGTTTACTGCCCGGCACCAGTACAGAAAAGATAGAAACATGGTACGAATATTATGTCCGTACCATGAAGGAGTATGGATTTGACTTCTTGAAGATAGACAATCAATCCTTCACCCTCCCGCTCTATATGGGCGGAACGCAGGTTATCCGACAGGCTAAGGACTGCAACCTTGCCTCTGGAACATCAGACACATCGAATGCAAAAATGGGACTGATGAACTGCATGGCACAAAATGTGCTGAACATTGACCATACCTTGTACAGCAGCGTAACCCGTGCCAGCATCGACTATAAGAAATATGACGAGAATATGGCTAAATCACATCTGTTCCAGTCATATACCAATACACTCATACTGGGGCAGACCGTCTGGCCCGACCACGATATGTTTCATTCCTGCGATACCGTTTGCGGCAGTCTGATGGCACGTTCGAAAGCGATCTCCGGCGGACCTGTTTACCTGTCCGACTCTCCAAGCGAATTTATTGCCGATAATATCCGCCCCCTGATTGATGAAACCGGAAAGATATTCCGTCCGGCAGCTCCCGCCGTCCCGACTCCGGAATCCATACTGACCAATCCCTGCAAAGCGGTAAAGCCTACCGTGTATATGCCCCTACAGGAGACGAAGCGCTCTCAGTCATTTGCTACAATCTGAACACTTCTCCCGCTTATCGGGAAGTAGAAAGTTTCGTCAAACAGGAAGATTACCTGTTACGGGAAAGCACCGGTAAATCCGCAGATTCTTCTTGCGACAGCATTCTCGCATTCAACTGGGAAAAACAGAGCGCCGAAGTATTGAACGCATCTGAAAGAAAAATAAAGTTATCCGGATTTACAGATAGTCTGTTCCATCTTTGCCCCATCCGTAAAGGCTGGGCAGTCATCGGCATACAAAGAAAAATACCTGTCGCCTGCCACCGTGCAGATACTCAAACGTACTACCGATAAGCTGATATTGGATGTCCACTGCACCGGTACATTAAGAATATGGGCAGACTCCCACGGGAACCAGGAATTACGGAGCATACCGATCAAAAAGGCCGGCAGAATTGAAATAAAGAAATAACACTAAATAATTAATCCATGAACAAAAAACTACTTTTCCCCCTCGCACTCGTGCCACTGGCTGCCACCAGCCTGCAAGCACAGAAGTCCGCCCAGACACAACGCGTGGACAAACGCCCCAACATCATCCTTTTCATGGTAGACGACATGGGATGGCAAGACACTTCACTCCCCTTCTGGACACAAAAGACAGACTACAATAAGCTGTACGAAACACCCAACATGGAACGACTTGCCAAACAAGGCATGATGTTCACTCAAGCGTATGCCAGTAGCATCAGTTCCTCCCACCCGATGCAGCCTCATCACCGGAACGAATGCGGCACGCCACAGGGTAACCAACTGGACGCTGCAAAAGAACACAAAGACAGACCGCAAGGATAAAGTACTGGATGTGCCGGACTGGAACTACAACGGAGTAAGCCAAGTGCCCGGCACCAACAACACATTCGTAGGAACCTCCTTCGTACAACTACTGAAAGACAGCGGCTATCATACGATTCATTGCGGAAAAGCACATTTCGGTGCCATAGACACTCCGGGAGAAGACCCGCACCACTGGGGCTTCGAAGTAAACATAGCCGGACATGCTGCCGGAGGACTCGCCAGCTATCTGGGAGAAGAGAATTACGGTCACAACAAAGATGGAAAACCGATATCGCTCATGGCTGTTCCCGGACTTGAAAAGTACTGGGGTACGGAGACCTTCGTCACCGAAGCATTAACTCTGGAAGCTATCAAAGCTCTGAACAAAGCCAAGAAGTACAACCAACCTTTCTACCTGTATATGTCCCAATACGCCATCCACGTCCCCTTGGACAAGGACAAACGTTTCTACGACAAATACAAGAAAAAAAGGTATGACCGACCATGAAGCAGCATACGCCACCCTGATCGAAGGGATGGACAAGAGCCTGGGCGATCTGATGGACTGGCTGGAAGAAAGCGGAGAAGCCGACAACACTATTATTATCTTCATGAGCGACAACGGAGGACTTGCCGCCGAATCGTATTGGCGTGACGGCAAACTGCACACCCAGAATCATCCTCTCAACAGTGGTAAAGGCTCCACCTATGAAGGCGGCATCCGTGAACCGATGATCGTCAGCTGGCCCGGTGTCGTAGCCCCTGGCAGCAAATGCAATGACTACCTGCTGATAGAAGACTTCTATCCTACTATCCTCGAAATGGCGGGCATCAAAAAATACAAGACAGTTCAGCCTATCGACGGCATCAGCTTCATACCTTTACTGAAACAGACCAGGAATCCTTCCAAAGGACGCAGCCTCTTCTGGAATATGCCCAACAACTGGGGTAACGACGGTCCGGGAATCAACTTTAACTGTGCCGTACGCAACGGTGACTGGAAATTAATCTATTACTATGGTACAGGTAAAAAAGAACTATTCAATATCCCCGATGATATAGGCGAAAGTAATGATCTCAGTGCACAACATCCGGATATTGTGAAACGGCTTTCTAAAGAATTAGGAACCTATTTGAGAAAAGTTGATGCCCAACGTCCTACAGTCAAAGCTACGGGTAAACCTTGTCTTTGGCCGGACGAAATTGAGTAATCATTCACCAGTTTAGTCAGCTCCAAACAAGTAACATGATATTCCAGCTAAACAGACCGAAAAACTATGCATTTTACGAATACATAGTTTCTAAGGCTACTCAAATACTGGTATAAAGCAGAAAGCCTACAACTATTATTATATTAATACACAGCCAAATACAGTTTACTATATTCTCAAAGTATTCTCATGCCTTTGAGAAAAAATTCTCACCACGATGAGAAAAAATTCTCATGCCTTTGAGAAAATTTTCTCATTGCAGTGAGAAATTATTCTCATTGCGGTGAGAATAAAAGACTTTGCAGGAATCTGATAATTAGTTCATTACTTTTCGTTTTTCAGATGCTTTAGTTCTTTACTCATTAAGTATAGGTTCATTGAAACATAACCATTCTTGCATTACTTATCATTATTTACGTAACAAAGCAGACTATTGTGGAATAATTCCACACTCCTCACCCCATTTTCCACACATTCCCCATGCGTTTCCACACAATAGACAATGTACATCATTCACATATCTCACTTATAATCAATATATTGATAGCGTACATCAGTCTTTGGCACGCACTTTGATCTTTAATTAGCCGTTAGATAAAGCAACAACCGATTCCTTAACACATAAGAGAGAATTGAAAATATATGTTTAATAATCATTAAAGCAAACGATTATGAAAAAATTAGTATTAGTAGTAGCAATGTTTATGTTTGTTTGTGGTGGTTCATTCCTTGTTAAGGCTCAGAACTCTGAAAAAGCTGCGACAGCCCAGTCAGAAGTTAATGCCGCACTTATCGTTAATGATACAGTAGTAAAAGATACTGTAACCAAGAGCGAGGAACCTGTGAAGACAGAACTGAGTGCACCGACCGCTATTGTCAATGATACAGTCGTTACTGACACTGCATCCAAAGACAAACCGGCTGAGCCTGTCAAGGAATAACCTTTCCAAAAACTCACGGAACATAGTCTGCCGAACAATAGTAAGCACACTACAAAAAAAGCCATCCCTACTTCGTCTATTCCGGGGATGGCTTTTTTATTTTCTTATTTTCCCTAAACGGGAATCATTCAACTATCGGTTTTCACGTTCCAGTACTGCCAACCGGGCATACAATTCAACCAATGCCCCCTGATGGAGTATTTCCCAACCGGTCTTGGTCGTTCCCCCTCTCAGATCATCGTCATTCAGCAAGTTGTTGCCCTGATGACAGCTACTGCTCCACGCATGAATCATTGACTTCTCGATATCATCGATATATTTACGGTCATTGTCTATAGAATAAAGTTCAAAGAATCCGCGGCACATGATCGTATTGAACCAGGCATGTCCCGGAGCAAGGATATTGAAAGTAAGGTTCAGTTCTTTGGAACGATAGGGCATAAACCATTTCTTATGACAGCTTTCAGCAATCGCATACGCTTCATCCAGATATTTCTGTTCGCCGGTAATCTTATATAAGAGACAGGCTGCCTGCAACGGCTGTCCGGAATTGTAAGAATACTTGTTCTTTTCAAGATCGCCCGGCAGATTGGGATCATCCTTATTCGGACGTACATTGTCATAGAATAAATGGTCGGACTTGTCTTGCAATACATCCAGCATATAGTCGTAACATTTGATCGCCCAGTCGAGATATTCCTGTTCCTGAGTTGCCAGATACATCTTACAGCCCATCACAGCAGTAGGTCCGGTAGAGCAAGAGTGCTTGCTGGTAGTGTGTTCGTTCAACTCCCTCCAGTGTACACCTCCTCCGCAAGTCTCATCCCAACCGTGATCGATCAGATAGCGCCATACCACCTTTGCCTGTGTCAGATAACGCATCTCTTTCGTTTCCGTATACCAGTCGACCATATCGAGCCCGATCCATACGTTATCATCGTAAAAGCGTTCGTTACCGGCAGCCGGGTAGCAGGAATAAGCCAGGATTCCACGATCCAGCTGACAGAAATACTGTATTCCTTTGAACATCATATCATCCATTGCGCCATAGATATTCTCCACTTCGCTCTCTTTGGTTGCATCACGCATAGCGACAAATGCCGAAAGACCGCCGCCTTGTCCCCAGACCAACGCATCACCATCCCAATAACCTTTTCCATCATAAGGATAATTACCACGCCAGCAGCTCCTGGAACTCTTGCCGAAATAATATCCAATGACAGAAGTCATGTAAGAATGTGCACGGTCCAGCATCTCCGGCAGTTTCAGTTCCGGCTCATCCACCTTTTCATGATAAGGCATCATAATACGGCTTTCGGGCACCGATCGCTTGCCGGCTTTGCTGATAGCTACGGCAGAAACTTCGTAAGTAGCAAAATAAGGAACTTTCAAGAGATATTCTTGTGTAACATCACGCTCTACCTGTATGATGATATGTCCCGGCGAGAAGTCGGTAGCACGAGACAAGCTCGCTTCCACGTCCCCTGTAAGAGAGTTCTACCATATCCACATCGCGATTACTGGGATTGGTCCATTTCACCAGAAGTTCATTCTCGTTATTGGTAGCTTCTACCGCAAATGAACCTACCGGAGAAATATTTCCACTGATGGGATAACCATTCTGTTCTGAGTTTGACTGATCATCATCACTACAAGATGGAAGTAATGCCAAAGCCAAGAAGTTCAATATAAACAGTTTGAATATTGCTTTCATTTTTCTTCGAATTTAGAGATTACTTAAAAAGGTACTACTATGGGAGCTTCCTCAAATCTGCTCATTGGGAATTCTGTAGCATTGAAGCTGTCGTACTTACAAACATGCATCAACAACTCGTGATCGGAGTCAGTACCATCTTCAATGTAAGCAACCGGTGCACCGGCAGAGAAATCCCAGCGTCCTAACAAACCTTCCGGGTTTTCTTCCACAAAGTCCCATGCGTTGGCTTTCAGTTGCGCTTCCGTACGGCATACAGACCAGATACGTGCTTCAAGTACAGCTCCGCCCAAGAAACGATTATTATCACTAGCCTTACCAATGGAGATTTTTCCGCCGTCATTTCCTGTGCAAAGATCTATTTCTGAGAAATTGAGATCATTCCTCTTTATTTCTCCCCAGGCCAACTCTGCTGCCATTAATATAAAGCTTGTACTTTTCACTCGGATTACTTTGTGCTACGTCACAGTCTACCACCAAAGCCAGATGCATCCACTCGCCAAGCTTAATCGCATTATGCCCCTGTTCTCAGTTGTAATTTATCGCCTGTACCTACCAGGTCAATGACTTTCCACTGATTACCGCCTTCTTTGCCTTTTTCACCATCGTCACCGCCACGGAGAATAAAGTAACCTTCTTTACCCATAATGGTCTGCAACCAATAAGTATTATCGATACGGCAAGTCAGCTCCCAGGTCATCTTCTTCAATTTGAAATCGTTGGTCGCAGCTTTCAATGCTTCTACTCCTTCGCCTGTCATTTCTCCGAAATGCGTCCACACGGCATAGTCTCTTCCCAGATTCATACACCAACGTTTGTCCGGTGCAATCTTCACCTGAATAGGTTGCGATACCTGTCCCTTGGCGTCAGTCAGCGTAAAGGAAGTTTCGCCGGCTTTTCTTCCGGTCACTGTCACTACGTTACCATAAAGTTCGAGACGGACTACTTTCGTATCGCCGGCATCAAGTATTTTATACTCTCCGTTACCACTCAAAATCTTTACTTGCTGAGAACCTTGATTAGCATTGATCAGTACACCCTTTTCATCAGCGTCGGTCGTAATCTGTTTAGGAGCAATCACATTCAGATTCACAAAGGCTTCTTTTCCTTTCCGGTCGGTTATCTTGACCTCGGCATTTCCCTGGGCGATACCTTTCACGGTGAATGATTCCGAGTCTTCAAGTGTAGACTGATCGACTTCGATACAATTATTTTCATCTATCACTTCCAGCGAATAACCTCCGTTTCCTGTATAGATTTTAACGAAAGCTTCATCGGCGCCTTCTACCTGCGAATAAAGCGTAAATAACGTCTTATTCAACTTCAGATCAAACTCTGCCGCCGTGTTAACCAAAATCTTAGCGCGCTGGTAGTACTTGTCTTTCACGTATACTACACCCTGAGCATTGTTATGTCCTTCTACAGCTGTCAGTGTCACTATATCACCATCGACTTCTGCCGTCACCACTTCTTCGTTTGCCGAAGTCACCTCATATTCGCCATTACCGGACGTAATTTTTACGGTTCTGGTATCCCCCTGTGCGATACTGATTTCACTGGCGTCAACGGTTAGCTCTGCCAGATTCTGGGGTGTCTCATTATTTTTGTTGTCGTTATCATCGCTGCATGCACTAAGACAAAGCAATGATGCGAGAACGAAGTATTTCATCACTTTCATATATATTATAACTAAGGTAAATTACTCTTCTACGTCTACATTAGGATAGTCTACTCTCAATACATCTCTTGACATGGAGAAAGTACCTTCGAACGACATCATTAATGATTCGCCCTGTGCAGAGTCCTGATATTCATAAGCCAATTCAATGGTAGTAATTTCTGTATAATAACGTTGGTCTGTATAGTTATACGTATATTTACGACTGAGTTTGGACTGAGTTATAAGGTTTAAACTTCAATCCATCCACATGGCTGGTTAACGTTATGTCTCCGAAATCATCACGTTCTATTTCAACCACATAATTCAGATAGTCCGTAGTGTTGGAACGTGTCTTCTCGCCCACAAACATATAGCAGGTATTATTATTAATTGCATAAAGTTGTGTGCTGGTCGTTTCAGTCGTATAAGTTGTTCCCTGTTGTGTCACAACGCCCTTACCACTATAAATACCTGAATAATCGTTCTTGAAACCGATATGTGCCAATACTTTCGTATATTTATTCGCTCCCATCTCTTCTCCTGTAGAAGAAGTGATGCGCAAGGGAAGTACATAATCATTATACAAGTTGCCTACTTCTCTGATCTTGTTCAGGTCGATATGGATATAAGCCGCCGCATTCAATTCTCCACTTTTAATATTCCATGAATCGGCATCAAACGTATAGGTTCCTTCCGGCAATATCTTATAATATAAGTCCGTCTGACTTCTTATACTTGTCCTTATTATACGCATCCAGCGTATCCGGGTCAACTTCCATCGTTATATGAATTTCCTTATCATTTCCCGATGTTCCATTTACTCCGAAATATACAGGAAGTACGGTGGTATTATCGTCAGCTACCTCCAATGAGTAATCCTGCCAACCATTATGAATGATATATGTATTCTTCTTGAATAATTCATCTTCCAATTTATCGCATGAAGAAACTCCGGGCAGCATAGCGATCAGCAGACTTCCCATTATTCCGTATATAGATATTATTTTTTTCATAATAAGCCAATTTTATTTAGTTTTACCATTCAGGATTCTGCGTCATATTCACGTTACGTTTCAGCTCGTAAGTCGGGAAAGGCCACAAATACATTTTCTGTTCAAACACTTTGTGTACCGAGGTGATGATAGTCTGTTTATAAAAATCAGCAATACGCGTTTCATCATCACTGATATTAATGTTACACCCCTGCAATAACTGGTTTTCTTCTGTCATAGCATCTTTCCAACGGCGTAAATCAAAGTAGCGCATACTATTCTCACCCAATAACAGCAACACGTAACTTCCA
>VOFJ01003077.1_pt1 | contig 47957 bp, 95 predicted proteins | sample 5384081 | NCBI WGS metagenome assembly VOFJ01 (sample SAMN12384729, study PRJNA508395) | human gut metagenome | isolation source: healthy gut I | host: Homo sapiens
TCAGTACTTCGTTCGGTTACGTATTGCTGCCTAGGTTTCTAATTTTTGTACCCAGCCAGCTATTGTTACTGTTTTCTCCTACGTTTTTTATTGTTAATTCTCCACAATTGTGATCTCTATACATATTTCCATCTCCTTTTTTTACGTTTGGTACCTATTATATACCATTTTTGTTTGTGTTTCAATATTGTCGCTTAATTTATTTAACAAAAATTGAGCGAATTCCATTCCATATTCCTTTAAATATTCCAAGTATTATATCTACTATAACTTGTATTACCGTGTTTGACTCATAAAATTCCATTATTATTTTGTGTGTTGGTGGGAAAAAACCACAAAATTACTAATATTATTAGTGTTATTAAAAGTGTTTTCAATAAGTCTTTAACTCTATTCCATGTCCATTTATATTTTATCTTATATCCTAAACTTCTTAAATAATTTTCATAAGCCTTTTTGATATTTCTGCTGATATTGTTGCTGCATATTTCTTTGAATTTCTTCTTGTTGTCTTCTATATTCTTCTGCCATTTTAGCATTCATATACTCATTATTTACTTTTGCTTGGTTTGAACCACCTGAATTTTGTTTGTTACTATATGCTTGCTGATAATAATTTTGTTGATTATTATTCATGTTTGGTTGTTGGTAATATTGTTGTTGATTATATGAATTATTGCTAAACTTATTGCTTTCTTCTCTTTGTCTCTTTTCGGCTAACTCTTCATCATATTTCTTTCTTTTAACTTCATCATTTAAAAGTATCATATGCTTCATTTATTTTTTCATCATTTCTTCTGCTTTTCTTTGTCAGCAGTTTCTTGTAAATCAGGATGATATTTTTTAGCTAATGTTTTATATGCTTTTTCTATTATTTCTTTTTGAAGCTGTTTCACTTACTTCTAATATTTCATATAGAGTTTTCATTTTTCCCCTTATACTACTATATTTTACGGTATATTTTTTCCATTTGTAAAGTTTTTTTATTTTTTACTATTTATTTTTTTTTTAATAATTTAGTATACAATGTAGTCATTGGAGGAAATTATGAGCGAAAAAGACTTAAGAGAAATTTTGGAAAGTTCAAATGATAAATTAAGTGTATTTGCAGATAGAGACACTTTAGCTAGTTGTGATAATTTAACTGAAAAGGATTTAATTTCTTTGATTGATAATTATCTAAATGATAGCCAAAAAAGTTGGATTTACTCAATTTTGAACATTTTAGAAAAATTACGTGGACAAGTACGAGTTGATATTGCAATGTCTATTTCTGATAGTAATTTAAGACTTCAATTATTGCTAACTCCAGACAGTCCATTCTCAGATCTTTATACTTATCAGTTTAATGACTTTACTAGAATCATTAGATAGTTCTTGTAAGTTAAAACTACTTAAAAACTCACATTCACTTCAAAGTTTAAAACTTGGCAAGGACTCTATAGAATCTATGGCAAAGTCTTTGTCTGATAGTGATAAATTCACTTTTTAAGTGATATTGATTATTTAAATGAAGAGTTAAAAATTAAGTGAAATATTCAATTTCTAGGATTATTTGTAGTGTTAACGATGAAAAGGTCAAATTGCACTTATTAGATGTTATGCCTCTTGATAACTATTACAAAACCGATATTCTTACAACTATATCTGATACAACAAAAGGCATCTATAATATTAAACAATACCTATGATCTAAAACCTCATGAAGCATCTCAAGTTTTGGGCTCAATGGATACTGACTTTTTCATTGATTACGTCAATGAACACACTGACTTCTTTTCTAAAAACGGATTTCTATTCAAAGTGTGGTTAGATATTTTCCTATGAAAGAACAAATATCTTTTTGCTAACAAAATTTATAACATTAATATATCTGTTCGGTGAAAAAAAAGAAAGCTTTTTGCTACTTTACCTCAAGAAATCAAGGATAGAATGGATTTATCAGCTTTACCACCAGAATATACTTCTGCAATTGCATTAACTTGCAAAAATGGATTTATTAGACCTGATTTAAATGCAAGTGATTTTGAAGCATATAAGGGGCTTGATGAGTCTATTCATATAAATCCTATGGAAATTTCAGATACTGAAAGAGAGGGACTAAAAAGTTATGTGAAGTTTGCCCTCAAATGGATATAAGTGATAATATAGGAATATCTTATTCAACTGCGGAAGAATATTTACATGGAGAAGCATGGATAGATCAACTTATTCAAAGTTTAAATCCTGAATGGAGTAATATAGAAAAAGTAGCATTTATTGATAATGCTATTGGTAAGCAAATAAGTTATTCTCCTGATTTTAATACTGAGGTATCAGATGCTGGTGTTGCTCGTGCATTGTGGAAAATCATAGATTCTGGTTATGGAGTATGTAACGGAATCGCGCAGGTTGAGCAATATATTCTTGGAAGAATTGGAGTAGAAACACAAAGGATATCTGGAAAACATCATTCATTTTTGAAATTAATTAATATGGAATTTCCTACTCAAGATGGAGTCACTGTTACAGGTAATACTATTTTGGATCCAACTTGGAATTTAGCTGCACAAAGATTTGGTGGTAGACCAAATAACTTTTTGTAGAAGTTATGAGGAGATAAGAAAAACATGATATAAAAAGTAATGGTGAGGATACTAGAGCTCATGAGAATGACGATGAATTGTCAGATGCCACATTCAATATGTCTGAATCTGTTTTGAGACAAATTTATACTAATATTGGTATTGCAGATAAAGAAGGAAACTTTCCAATAAAGAATTTAATGGAAAAATCTAAACAAATTGACGATTTTGGTTTATCTGCCGAAAAAGCATCGAGATGCAATTTAAATTATTACAGAGATATTGTCCAGAATTTGCCACTTGTATTAATTCAACATCTGCAATCCTAGAAGATGTACTTTTTAGCAAATCCTAATCTTCATTTCAACAAATGTGTTGTTAATAGAGTATATTCTAAGACTGACAATTTGCAAAGACCTGTATTATATGTATATGCAAATCTTCCTAAGGTAGGAAACAAGTTTTACTTTGCAGATAAAGAAAGCGGACAATTTATTGAACTTTCTCAAAAGGAGTTCGAAGAAAAATTTGAGTGTTATGAGGATGATTTAAGTTTAACAAATGGCGTAAGACCATGGGAAAGTGATAAAGTTGAAGAGATAGTAGAAGATTTAACTAAAAGCTCTGGAAGAATAGATGCTGCTCAAAAGGAGGAAAGATAATATGAAGTTTTTTTAAAAATATATTTTCGTTTTTCAGAAACCTTCTTTCAAAAAAAAGAACCTGTAAAAATGCTCGAAGCAGCTCAGTCTAACAATGTTTCAAAAGAAAAAACTGATTTTGTTAATTCATTAAAAATCTCTACTCCTAAACATAAAAACCCTGATATTGAAGGTCCAACTTGTATAGGAGATGGACTTGGAATTCAACCCAAAATTGGCTTTTTAAATTTTTCTTATAGTTAATATAGCATTTTACATTTATATATGGTATAATTCAAATATCATGCATTTGATAGGAGTTGAAACAATTGAAATTAACACAAGACGGAGAAGTATTAGCAGAAAATAAAGTTTTAATTTTATATATTTTAAATAAAATGGAAAATCCCATTACTAATGATGGGCTATTAAGGTTAGTATTAGCTGTTATGGATATGAACTATTTTTATTTTCAACAGTTCTTGCTTGATTTAATAGAAAGAAATTATATTGTTTGCTTTAATAAAGATGGCAAAAATGTATATCAAATTACAGACCTTGGAAAGGCTACTTTGGACCTTACTCATGATATGATTCCAGGCATAATAAAATTGAAGGTTGATACCTCATTTTCGGGAGAATTAAAAGAAACTGCTCAAAAAGAATCTATTACTGCTGAATATACTCCTAAAAGTGAAAATGAATATACTGTTACTTGTAAGATAAATGAAAACAATAGCTGTATTTTTGAAATTAGCGTTTTTGCTGGTTCTCGTGAAGAAGCAAAAAAAGAATTGTAGATAATTGGAAAGAAAATGCTTACAGAATTTATCCAGAAATTTTAAATTCACTTTCTAATTAATTTTATGAATTTTTTCAAAAATTTGACATATAATAAAATTAGTGTTATAATAACACTAGCTAGCGAAAGTTGTAGTCGAAAGCAACAGTAAATCGCACGAGATATGTTGACCACATATCTCTTTTTTATGCAAAAAAACGAGTAGTTGACCAGACTACTCGTTGGTATTTCTACCTCATTTTGTTGTTATCTTTTTCCCCATTGTTTGCCAAATAGCAATACAATTAGAAAAAAAGATAATGTCGAAAGCTGTCACAATAAATCGCCTCCTTCCTCAAAGATTTCCTTTGAAAAGGATGAATATATTATATACAATTTTCTTTAATAATTCAATTGATTTTTTACAATAATTTACAATTTCTTCAATTGCTATATCTGTGTTTTCACTCTCTGCTCTTTTCTTTAGCTCAACTTTGCCTTTTCATTTACTTTTTTACCAACTGTAATTCTAAATGGAATTCCTATTAAGTCCATATCATTAAACTTAACACCTGGTCTTTCATTTCTGTCATCTAATATAGTATCAATTCCCATAGAATTTAGAGTGTTATATAAGTCATTGGCAACTTTTGATTGTTCTTCATTTTTAGGATCTATTAACACTATTGCAACTTTATATGGAGCAATACTCATTGGCCAAATTATTCCTTTGTCATCATGGTTTTGCTCAACGACTGCTGCAATCATTCTTTCTACACCAATTCCATAGCTTCCCATAACTACAGGTTTTAGCTCGTTATTTTCGTCCAAATAATTTAGTCCTAAACTTTTCAGAATACTTTGTTCCAAGTTTAAATGTGTTTCCTACCTCTATACCTTTTTTAAATACTAAATGTCCTTCATGACAGTTTGGACATACATCTCCTTGTTGTACATTTACTATATCTCCAACAACATCATATTTGAAGTCTTTTTACATTTGCATTTATGTAGTGATAGCCTTCTTTATTGGCTCCACAGCAGAAGTTTTTCATTTTTAGTACTTCATCGTCTATTACCATTTTTGCATTTAGTCCAACTGGGCCTGTGCAACCTGGTACTGCATTTGATGTTGCAATTAGTTCATCATCTGCAAAACCTATTTCCATTCCTTTTAGTAGTTTTAGAGCTTTTACTTCATTTAACTCTTTGTCTCCTCTTACGAAAAATACTACTAATTTATTATCTACATTCATAAGTAATGCTTTTTTACTGTTTTCTTTATATCTAGTTTTAAAAGTTCGCATACTTCTTCAATTGTATGGCAGTTTCCTGTTTCTACTAGTTCTATTGTTTTTTCTTCTTCATTATCTACTTCATTGCATACATAAGGAGTTATTTCAATATTGGAAGCATAGTCACAATGGTCACATAGTACAAGAATATCTTCTCCAACATCTGTAACAGCTTGAATTCCTCTGAAAGTAGTCCTCCCATAACACCACCAGTATCTGCTCTAACAACTACATAGTTTAACCCTACTCTTTGGCAAATTTTATGATATGCTGCAAATTGTTTTTGATAAGATTTATCTAGGTTTTCTAGGTTTGTATCAAAGCTGTATGCATCTTTCATTGTAAATTCTCTAGTTCTAATTAAACCTAATCTAGGTCTTACTTCATCTCTATATTTGTTTCCAATTTGGTATAAAGTGTATGGTAAGTCTTTATATGAATGTGACTTCATTGATGCAGCTAGCAAAAAAAATTCTTCATGTGTTGGACCTAATACGTATGGTCTATCATATCTATCATTTAATTTAAATATTGATGGTCCAAATGCTGCATATCTTCCTGATTTTTCAAATAAATCTACTGGTAGAAGCATTGGCATTGTAACTTCTTTTGCACCTGCATTATTCATTTCTTCTCTAATAATTTTTTCTACATTTTGAGCTTTTTTTTCCTAATGGCATTTTCATATAAATACCATTTCCTACTTTTTAAACATTCCGCTCTTAACAAGTAAGTTTCCGCTAACTGACTCTTCATCTTTTAGGTCTTCTCTTAAAGTATAAAAAAGTTTTCACTTAATTTCATTTTTATTTCATCCTTTCTATTTTTGTTCTTCCTGTTCTTCTTTACTTGTCTCCCTTTCGGGCATTGGAGCCTCATTTAGTTCTTCAGTATTTTGTTCTTCTTTTTCTTCAATAATATCGTCAATTACTATTTGTTGATTTTCGTCTAATTTATATCGTGGTAAATCTGGAAGTTCATTTAAGTTGTTAAATCCAAATATTCTTAAAAATTCTGATGTTACTCCATATGTGCCTGGTCTGCCTGGCGCATCAAGCTTTCCAGTTTCCTCTATTAAATTATAGTCTAATAATTTATATATTGTACCATCTGAATTAACACCACGAATAGCTTCAATTTCTGCTCTTGTAATTTTAGGGTTATATGCAATAATTGCAAGAGTTTCTATTGCTGCCTGTGATAAATTTGGTTTATTTTTTTATCAAAAAAAATAGTATATAAATATTCATAATACTCTTGTTTTGTGGATAATTGGTAAGCTTCGCCAACATTCACAATTTGCAAGCCTCTATTTTCGTTTTTATAATCTTCCTTCATACTTTCTACAAGTGTAATTACTTCTTCTGAGCTCGCTTCTAAAGCTGACATAAGTTCAGTTATTTTAACTTCTCTACCAGCTGCAAAAAAAGTATTGCTTCAATTACTCCTTTTGATTTGTTTATCTCCATTTATTTTCACGATTCCTTTAATTTTTTTACCTATATATTATCACACGAATTGTGCTTTATGTCAAGAAATGTTGACATTGTTTTTTTGTTATGATAACATACACATAGTGGGGTGGGTTTGATGGAAGAAAATAACCAAGTAGATGAAATAAAAAGAGCCAAAAAAAAATAGAGGTGGTTACAGGTGATGGTAATTTAAATATCTCTCCTGTTTATGAACATATAGAAGTGGAAAAGCCTAGGGCCTAAGGATACTAGAGAAGTTATTATTCCTGAGGTCAAGGATAATGTTACAAAAAAAAGATGATGAAAGTAAAAAGTGGTTTCCAGTTATTTGGAAACCACCTTTTTTATTTTAAAATCTTATATAGCTTCTTGATTTTTTCTTCTTTGCTTTCTTCACTATTATCTTCTTGATTTGCTACTTCTAGGCTAGCTACTGATACTTCGTATGCTACTTTTTTTTCTCTACTGTTCCATCTTCATGTTTTTCTCATACTCTCTTGATTGTACTCTACCTACAATTCTTACTTCTGTTCCAACTGCAACATTTTCACAGAATCTAGCATTTCTTCCCCATGCAATACATGGAATATAGTCTGATTTATTATATGCTCTATTAACTGCTAGCAAAATGTCTGAAATTTCTCTACCAAATGGTGTTTTTCTGTAAATTGGTTTTTTACAAATATATCCGTCAAGAACAACTTCATTTGAAACAACGTCTCTTCTAGCTTCTTCTTCCTCTTCTTGATTTTCTTCTAAGAATTGAACATCTTTTACAAATACATTTAATATTAATTTATTTTTTTCATTATCATAGCTGTTGTATGATCTAAATTGACCATCAATTTGTAATTTTGCTCCAATAAAAACATCTTGTGTTGTTAATAATCTTTCTGATATTGTTACTGGAATAACGTCTGCATTTCCGCTTAAACGAGGTACGCTTAAGTCAAATATGTAGAATTTTTCTCCATAAATTTCATGACTAAATCTTTTGTCACTTGTTACCTTTCCAACCAATGTTAAATGGTTGTTATCTTCATAATTTGTATTCAATTTAATTTCCTCCCTACATTTGTTTCTTAATTTAGTTTATTCATAAGACGTAAAATTTAGACTAATTGCTAGTCACATTTTCTATTATACCACGCTTTTTTTGGTTTTGTCTACATAAAAAGTTAAATTTTTTCTTTTTATTTTGAAGTCTTTATACTTAAATATACCACATTTGATAAGTTTTATACATTATTTTTTAAATGTTGTGTACCATTATTATCAATATAATAACTGTCTTTGTATATAAGATTTGATACTGTTACTATGTCATAGCCTTTTGATTTTATGTTTTTATAAGCATATCTAAGCTATCTGCTGTGTGTTTTGTTCCATTATGCATTAAAATAATACTTCCACCACTTAGCTTATTTTCTAATCTCTTCCACATTTCATCTTCTGTAATTTCTGTATAGTCTACAGAATCTAAGTTCCATTGTATTGGTACATGACTTGCAGATTTTGCTGAGCGAATAAAGGCTTCGTGGCCAGCATCTGAAATCTTTTTTTACTGCTTCTGGAAATTTATCTACCCAGTCTCCTACCATAAAAAAGTTATTTTTACATTGTTGTCTTTTTAAAGTTTTCAAAATACTATCTATATCATCTGCATTCCAGGCACAAATCATAGTAAGTGAAATTTTATTTTCTTTTGTATCAACATTATATATTGGCAGTTCTCTTGCTGTGGCTGATGTAATTATGCTACTATCTGTTGTTACTGTAAATGCTATTGCAAATAAAATAACTACTGTACTAAAAGAAACTAAATATGAATATATTTTTTCGCTTATTAAAAACAATGAACATATTGCTACCTCCAATTTGTGTTAGTAACAATATATTCATTGCTTGTATTTTTATGATTTAATTAACTTAAAAATTTATTATTTAAGTCTGGTTATCAACGTTATTATACCTTTATTTTTTTACTTTTCAATATGAACTCCTTTATTATTTCTACAGCTTCTATGTGATTTTCAAAAAAATTCACCCACATTTATTAGCTGTTCTATCTCCTCAATTGTCATCCATTTTGCTTCTTGTACCTCTTCCTTTTGTAGTGTTAATTTATGAATATCAATATCTTTTTTTCTAAATAGTAAAAATCATAAAAAGCATTTTTACCCTTTTCAGTATGAAAAAACTTGTACTTTTTCATTTTTTATATCTATATTCATTTCTTCTTTAGCCTCTATAATAACAGCTTGTAAGCTTGTTTCTCCTGACTTTGGGTGTCCACTTATAAATCCGTATTTTTCCGCCTTTTTGTTTACTTCTTTTTTGTAGTAGTAATTGATTATAACTTTTTTTTATAAATAAAGTAACTACAAGAATATATCTATTTGGTGGTATATTCTCTCCTTTATAAAATTTTCTCTCCAGTAACTTTCTTATTTTCATCATATAAATCTCTTAATTCCTTCATACCTTTCTCCATTTTCTCAATTTAATTAACTTAAAAATTCTATTTCTTCTTTAACTTGTTTGGCTTTTTACTTTGTTCCTAATAGCTTACTTGCTACTTCATTAAATTTGCATTCTGTTTCTGTAAGGTATGTATCTATTCTCTGCTCCTTATGTTCTGCCATTTGGTCGTTGTTCTTCAAAATTGCTTTTGCTTCTTTTGCTACGTGTTCTCCAATATTTATAATCTCTACTTTTTTACCAATTTGCTTTTTTTATTACATTAGTTAATAAAGGATAATGTGTACAACCTAAAATTATTGCATCTATTTTATTAAAAGGTTTTAAATATTCTTTTATTGCTAATTCTGCAATTTTATTATCATACCATCCTTCTTCAACCATTGAGCTAAAAGTGGACATGCAATGCTTTGGACCTTTGCAGTTTGAAGCTCTTTTAATATTGCCTTTTCCCAGCCTTTGCTTCTAATTGTACCTGCTGTAGCGATTACTCCAATTTGTTTTTTATTAATCTCTTTTTATGTATTTTACTGTAGGCTCTATAACGCCTATTATTGGTATATTATATAAAGGTTGTACTTCTTCTAACGCTTGACTTGTAGCTGTTCCACATGCAATTACTATTAGCTTTACTCCTTTATTTATTAAAAATTTTACTCCATCTTTGGTTAGTTCTATTATACTTTCCTTTGATTTGCTTCCATATGGAAATCTTTTTTGTATCTCCTAAATATATAAAATTTTCATTAGGCAACTGCTTTGCTAGTTCTTTTAAAACAGTCATTCCTGCCTACTCCTGAGTCAAATACTCCTATTGGTCTATTGTCCATTTTTTATTCCTTTCTTTTTTTGCTTTATACATTATACTCTAACATTTGAAATTTTACCATATTTTTTCATCAATTGCACATTTTGTCGATTTTTTTCATATTATATATAAAAAAAAGAAAGGAATGAATATAATTATGGAATTTGATAAGAATGTATGCCCAGTTTTAAATGTAGATGGTGTTATGGCTACAGGAAAACAATATGACTTAGAAATCAATTTACCAGAAGATAACAGAACTGTTATTTATGGAATTATTAAAGATTGTTACCAAGAGCCTGTTTGTGACGCTGTTGTTAAGTTAGTTGAGGTTGTTTGTGAACATGGTATGGATGAAAGAAGACCAGTTTCTCATACTTTTACAGATAAAAATGGAGAATTCGTTTTTGGACCTCTATGTGCTAACCGTGTATATGAAATCGAAGTATGGGTTGACAGAGTAAAACATTGTAAAGTATGTACTTCATGTAAACATGAAGGAAAATGCTTAAAAGGTGTTGAATTGAAATGTCCACCATGCCAAGAAAAAACCATGTGAAAGACCATGTGAACCACCTTGTAATAAACCTTGTAGATAACAATAATTAAGGAGCTTAGCATTTCCTAAGCTCCTTAATTTTGAATTTTACAATATTCCCATCTTTCTTGCTAATTTTTTACCCTTTCTTATCATTTTTCTTTTGTTATCGCCCATAGCTTCTGAATACATCATTGCAACACCTGCAGTTACTATTCCGCCTATTAACATACCTTTTACAAACTTCATTTATCTTCATCCTTTCAATAAATATTACTATCTAGTTTTATTATGTCCTTTTTTTGTTTTTTATATACATATTGAACCAAGAATATATTTCATATATTGCAATTATCAGTAAAAACGCTCCAAACATTTTTCTTAATATTTTTACATTTAAATTACTTGCTTATATTAGCACTTATTATTGCTCCAACTATCCCTGAGACTACTATTAGCCAAGCTTCTTTTTACATTTATATTTTTGTTTTTTATTCCTATAATGACTGATGTTATTGCTGTTGGAATAAAAATATTAAATTTGTTGCTTGAGCCACATGTTGGTCTAGGTTCATAAAGATAGAAAGGAGAAGAATCAATATTGTTCCTCCTCCCATTCCCATTCCCGGCTAACAATTCCTGAAATAAAACCTATTAGTATTTCAAACATTTTTTATACATCCTCAATTTAAAACAACATATTCCATCCTGCATATATTAAAAAATATGGCAAATGCAAGTTTTAAATATTTATCTGGTATTTTATTTAATAATTTTGCACCTGTAAATCCGCCAATTATTCCACCTATTGCACATAATATACCTGTATTCCAATTAATCAAATTGTTTTTTGAATAAAAAAGGCTGTTGTAATTACCATTGGCAATATGCAAAAAATAGAAGTTGCTCTTGCCTTTTCGGTTTCATTTTTAACATATACATAAATGCAGGAACTAGTATTAATCCGCCTCCTGCTGTAAATAAACCACTAATAACACCTGCCATAAATCCTATAAATATTTTTTTAAAATTGTTGTTTAATCTTTTCATTTGTATTAGTATGTATTTTTAACAAAAAATTATACTTGTTTATTTTCTTTTGCTTTTTGAATTTCACTTTCTGCAATTTCCGTTAAAACCAAATCACATTTAAGCATTCGTCCGATAATGTGTCTTTGTAATTCTTTATCTTTTATGCTATCAGTTGCATCTAAAAAAAATTTTTGCAAATTAGTTAAATATTTTTCGTTTTTTTCTTTCCATCCTCTGTTATTAGCGAGTTGCTCGTTTTCTATAGAATTATTTTTCAGCTTCATAAATGCACCTCTTTCTTTTTGATTACTTCTGTGTGTGTTTAAATTACTTTTGTCGTCATGTTTATTTTATAATATGTAATTTTAATACATCTCGTGGTAAAATACAAGTACTCGACAAAATATGACTAAATTTGTCATAAAATATTATAGAAAGGTTGTATTATTTCATGATCAAAATAAAATTATCTGATTTACTTGGAAAACATAAAATGACACAGAAATCTTTAGCAGATGCAACTCATATTAGACCAGCTACAATTTCAAAAATGTATTATGAAGAGACTAAAAGAGTTGATATCAAACAATTAAATAACATTTGCAAAGCGTTTAATTGTGAGATTTCTGATTTATTAGAATATATACCAGATTCCAAAGAAAAATAATATCATTAAGCTTTACTAATAGGTTTAATTTAATTATATTAAAAAAAATACTAGCAAAAGCTAGTATTTTTTTTTGAATAATATCTGTTAGACTATCCACTAAGAATTCTACATCTTGTTTTTGTTGTTGTTTTTCCAAAAGTAGTTCTTAGAGTTCCCTCCGATAAATTTCTGTCTAAACCTATTGCAACTAATACATGTGAAGGTTGTTCCGGATTTCCAGTACTACAAGCTGAACCTGCTGAAGCACATATTCCTTTTTCATCTAATTCCAATAGTAATTTTTGTGCATTTATATTTGAAAATGAAAAATTTGCATTTCCTGGTAACCTACTTCTTCTATCTCCATTTAACTTTGCAGTTGGTATTTTCTGCTCTATTTGAGCTATATAAAAATCTCTTAAATTTTGTAAGTGCTCATTATATCTTTCATAATTAGCATATACATCTTCAATTGCCTTTCCTAACCCCACAATTTCAGCAACATTCTCTGTTCCTGCACGTTTATCCTTCTCTTGATGTCCACCGTCTTGTATTTTTTCAAACTTTACTCCTTCTCGTACATACAAAGCTCCTATTCCTTTTTGGTGCATAAAATTTATGTCCTGACATTGATAAGCTGTCTATATTTAATTTATTTACATCTATCCTTACATTGCCTATTGCTTGAACCGCATCTGTGTGGAATATAATATTATTAGCTCTAGCAATTTTTTTCCTATTTCTTGTATTGGTTCTATAGTACCTATTTCATTATTTGCAAACATTATTGATATTAAAATTGTTGTTGATCTTATTGAATTTATTAGTTGATTAATATCTATAAAACCATTTTCATCCACATTTAAATATGTTACTTCAAATCCTTGTTTTTCAAGAGTTTTACAAGTATTTAATACCGCATGATGTTCTATTTTACTCGTAATTATATGGTTTCCTCTATTCCTATTAGCATTTGCTATACCCTTTATTGCTAAATTATCACTTTCGCTTCCACAAGAAGTAAAATAAATTTCACTTTGCTTAGCGTTTATGGCATTTGCTACTCTTTTTTTTCTTGCTTGTTCAATGGCTCTTTTAGATTGTCTACCTAATGCGTACATTGCAGAAGCATTGCCATATTGATGTTCAAAATATGGTAGCATTTCAGCTAACACTTGCTCACTTACTGGTGTTGTTGCAGCATGGTCAAAATATAGTGTTTTCATATTCCTCCCTTCTTTCTTTATATACGAAATATCCCTATATTTATTATATGTTTATTTTTCTATATTATTTACTATTTCTAGCAAAAAAATAGAGTTTCTAAATTGAAACTCCATTTTTTTTTATTAAATTTTCATCACTCCATCTGGTTACTCTAACATTTTGATATGCTTGTAACACTTCTGAATATTTTCTATATTCATCTTCCCATACAATTGAAGGAATTTTATCATATGCATCAAAAACTTTTTTCTGCTTCTGCCAAAAATATTATCTGTTCTTGTGGACTCATAAGTTTATATCTTTTGAAAATCTATATAACTTATCTAGCATTTGGTTTGTCTTGTATAAAAACCCCAAAAGTCTTTAATTTTTATTCCAGCCATTCTAATTTGCAAGATAGCTGACCCAACCAAAGCAAATACTAAAAACACTAGTAAGTAAATTATTGTTAATGCTTCCATTTCACTCTTCCTTTTTCTTAAGTTTCCTTAATTGTATCATTATTTATTTTTTTTGTGCAATACTATTTTGCATAGAATATTTAATTTGCATTGTGCTTGGTTCAATTTTATTAAATGCCTTTTGTATTTCCATTATTACTAGTGGTAATATTGATATTCCAAAAGTATACATCCACTGTACTTGTGTTAATGGTACAAGTTTGAATACTTCTGCTACAGATGGAATTACAACCACTACAATTTGTAATAAAGCTCCTAAAATAAATGCTCCCAACAAGTATTTGTTTTCAAATAATCCCACTTTGAATATTGTTTCTTCACTTTTTATATTAAAGCTATGTACTAGTTCTAATAAGCCTAAACATACGAATGCCATTGTTCTTCCTACTTCTATGTCATACAAATAATTTCCTACACTAAATGCCACCAAAGTTAAAATTCCTAACATTGTTCCTTCTGTAATTATTCTTTGCCATAGTCCATCTGCAAAATTCCTTTTTACTGTCTCTTGGTTTTTTATCCATAATATCCGCTTCTGGCTTTTTCTAATCTAATGCAATTGCTGGAAGTGAGTCAGTTACTAGATTTATCCATAAAAGTTGAATAGCTAAGAGTGGAGATTTTAAGCCTAATACCAAACCTAAAAATATTGTTACAATTTCTCCAATATTTGTTGCTATTAAAAAATGTACTGCCTTTTTATATTATCAAATATATTTCTTCCTTTGTTTAACAGCTTCAACAATTGTAACAAAATTATCATCTGTTAAAACCATATCTGCTGCATTTTTAGCAACATCTGTACCGTTTTTTTCCCATTGCAATTCCAATATCGGCATTTTTTCAAGGCTGGTGCATCATTAACACCATCTCCTGTCATTGCTACCACCGCACCTGTTGACTGATATGCTTTTAACTATTCTGACTTTGTGTTCTGGTGTTACTCTTGCAAAAACAGAATAGTTCATAATGTTTTTTTGTAATATGCTTTGCGGTATTTTATCTAGTTCTTCACCTGTAACTGCTAAGTCACTGCCTCTTAATATTCTAAATCTTTTTTGCAATTGCTTTTGCTGTTATTATATGATCTCCTGTAATCATTACAGTTTTTTATTCCTGCCTTTTTTACAAGTTGCAACAGCCTCTTTCACACCTTCTCTTGGTGGATCTATCATTCAATTAGGCCAATAAAGATTAGGTTTTTTTCTACTGTTTCTGTGTCTATTTTACTTGGTAAATTTGGTATATCTAAATATGCTATTGCTAATACTCTTAAAGCCTCGTCTGCCATTTTGTTATTTTGATTTTCTATCAGTTTAGTTTTTTGAATAATCTAATGTAGTTACATTTCCATTATCATATACTTTGTTACATCTTTTTAGCAATACATCTGGTGCACCTTTTGTTATAACTCTATATCCATTTGGCATTTTATGAATTGTTGTCATCATTTTTTTCTACTTGAATCAAATGGAATATCTTTTACTCGTTTCATTACATTATATAACTCATTTTTGTTTTGGCCCTCATCTAAAGCTTTGCTGACAATTGCTTTTTTCAGTAGGTTCCCCTGTTAGTTCCATTTTTTCCATTTTCTTTTGATATTTCTACATCTGTACACATTGTAGCCATTCCATTAGCCATTTTATGTACTCTTTATCATTATTTTCTCCATTCATATTTGCTATTTTAGTAACTTGCATTTTATTTTGTGTTAAAGTTCCTGTTTTGTCTGAACATATAACACTACTGCTACCTAATGTTTCAACTGCTGGTAGTTTTCTAATTATACTATTTTTCTTTGCCATTTTGTTACACCAATTGATAGCATAATTGTTACTATTGCAGGTAGTCCTTCTGGTATTGCTGCTACTGCTAAGCCTACTGAGGTCATAAACATTTCTATTGGCTCAATTTTCTTTAAAAGTCCAATTACAAATATCAATAGGCAAATTCCTAAACATGCAATTCCTAATGACTTTCCTACTTCTTCCAATTTCTTTTGAATTGGTGTTTCAGGAGCTTCATTTGTAATAATCATTTTTGCGATTTTACCTACTTTTGTATTCATACCTATATCTGTTACAATTGCTTCTCCATGTCCATTAACTACTATTGTAGTTGAAAATGCCATATTTACCATGTCTCCTAAAGCGGTTTTTTTCTTTTAATATGCTGTTAGCTTCTTTTTAAAAACTGGTACAGTTTCACCTGTTAGACTAGACTCCTCTATTTTTAAGTTAGAACTTGAAATCAATCTGCAATCTGCTGGTACATAATTTCCGCTTCTAATAGTACAATATCTCCCGGAACTATTTGCTCACTTTTTATTGTAGATATTTTGCCATTTCTTTTTACTCTACAAGTTGGAGCCGTCATTTTCTTAAGTGCCTCTAATGATTTTTCTGCTTTTGCTTCTTGTACTAGTCCCATAATAGCATTGAATACTACAATTGCTATTATTATAATGGAATCAAAATAATCATTGCTTCCTTCTAGTCTTGCTACCACTGCTGAAATAATCGAGGCAATTATTAATATAAATTATTATCATAAAATCATTAAATTGTTTTATGAATTTTATAACTATACTCTCTCTCTTCTTTTCTTCTAGCTTATTCAGTCCAAACTTGTTTTGCTTGTCCTCTACTTGCTTTTCATTTAAGCCAAACTCAATATTAGTTTGCATTTGTTTTTCTACTTCTTTTGTAGACAATGTGTACCACATAATTATCCTCCTTTGTTTTAAGTTAGTTAATTATATGATGCTTGTACTCGGTTTTATGAAAAAAATGTAAATACTTTTTTTGTATTTACATTTATTTCTATAATTTTATTTACAGTCTTCCACTTTTTTCTATGTTTTCTTCTAATAGCTCTGGCTTTTTTTAGGTATTTGTTAAATAACTTTACAGAGTTTGCAAAATAGTATCCGTCACAAATTCTTTCATCACACACAAAGGCAAGTGATATACATTTTTCCTCTTTAAAAGTATCATCATCATATATGTAGCTTTTTTTTTCTTTTTCCCCATTGCTAAAAAAATATTCCTGTAGTTCCAAAGTCATATAAATGGTGATATATTGCATCAATTCCAAGTGATGCAACATTTGTTAAAAATGCACTTGTATGGAATGGGCTTGCTTTTTATTACAGCTTTAGGTAACATTCCATGTTTATCTAAAAAACATTATAGTATTTATAGCAAACTTTAAAAAAAAGAAAATTTGGTATTATTGACAATGTTGTAGCTAATATGTCTGTTTTCGTTATTTTTCTTAACACTTTTATTTTCATTAATAACATTCCCTAGTTTTTCTTTTTTATTTCAAAAAATATTTTCTTTTTACCGGTAAATGGTAATTTTATTGTGGTTTCTATTCCATCGTCAATTAAACTCTTTTTTATGGCTAGTGAAATAAATATTTCATTTCTAGCAAAAGTTCTTCCATTCATAACAAATCTATTAAGCCTTGGTCTTTGTGCCATAAGCCTTACTAATGCTGAATATACTATGTCCATGTATGAAATTTTAATGTTTTCTTCAGCTTTTTTTATCAATATAATTATCAATTTCTTTTATAGGCATATCATAAGTATAATAAACCTGTGAGTCACTCCTTGTCCTCATTACTTGCGGAATAATCTTAAAAAAATGGCGAAATATCCCTTTAACTTTCTTCCGTCTGATCTGTATCCAAACATAAATGTCCTCCCTATTTTCGTTTATTATTATATACCGTAATCAGACAAATTTCAACAAATTTTTATACAGTTTTAAACTTCTTTAATTTAAATTTTACGTAAATTGATAAGAATATTTTGTATTTATTACTTCATCTGGTTTGACTGTTTGTGGTCCTTGTTTTGTATTATAACCTAAAAATATCTCCTCCATTACTTATTCTACTTTCACCTATTGTTATTGTTCCAATAGTATTATATTTTGATTCAATCCATTGTCTCCATGTCATTCCCTCTTCTGCTTGATATGTGGTACTATTAATTGTGAAGCTTATTATTTTTGCCCCTTTTTCTACTCCATTTCACTTGATTTTCTAGCCAACTGTCTAATTCATCTAATTGTGCTAAGTCATTTTGTGTTGCTTGGTCCATTTTATTTTGAGCATCTTTTGCTCTGTTTATTAGTCCATTTTCACTAAATATTGCATTTAAGCTTACTCCTGCAAGTATTAGTAAGACCACAATAGTTACTACTAGTGCGATTAGAGTAATACCATTTTGTTTTGAATAATTTCTTTTGTTTTTTGTTTTCATTTTTCTTTTGCACCTTTTATATGATATATTATCATACCCTTTCTTTTTATTTGTTGAACTTTGTAATTTATACATCTAGTTCTTTACTTTGCACTTCTTTGCATATATATTTTTTAATATTAAAATCTGTTTTACATCTACCTCCTTTTTTATCTTTAGGCACACAAACAACGGATTCCAAGAATTTCTATGCAGTGCAAACTGCTAAAAATCCTAGCAATTCGCATATTTGTCTTCTACTGAAATTTATCATACAATGATAGATTTCTTAGAATACAAACAAAGACAGGTCGTTAAGTATTCTCATACTCATAACCTGTCTTTAATATGCTTAATAAAGCTAATTTCTTAGCTTGGTTGTTATTTGTTAATGTTGTGGCTCTCTCTCTCTCTCTCTCTACTCCTGCAAAGGTTCTAGCTTTTTTTCATATTTTGTGCCTCTTTCTACTCTTTTTTCTTTAGATTTTTACTGTATTTATCTTATACTACTTTCGAAACAATTTCAAGTGATTTGATTAATCTTTTTTATTCTTACATTTCTTGCAATTTTTCTATTTCTTGTTTTGTTAGTCCTGTAATCTTTATAATCATTTCAATATCCATATTTTCTTTTAGCATACTCTTTGCTATTTCTATTTGTTTTTCTCTTGCACCCTTTGCTTTTCCTTCTTCAATTCCATCGTCTACGCCTTTTGCATATATTGCGTGTTCGTCTCTTATTGCTTTTTCTCTTAGCTCTATTATTCTTTGCATTTTTTTCGTCTTTACTTATTCTATCTAGTTTTTCTACTGCTTCTTTTAGATTTTCATTTTCTTCCATTTTTCGTGTCACCCTCTCACTCTCTGGGTTTTCTAAGAATATTAGCCAATCTAATAGCTGATCTTTTTCGTTTTCTCTACCCTTTATTTTTGACAATTCAATTATATCAAGCTCGAATTTATCTGTCAATATTAACTTTTTGGCACTATTTGTTTCTATTATTTTCCATGTGCTATGATATTCTACCTCTTCTAATCCTTTTATATTAAAATCTGCTATTAGTATTACTATTGTTTTTTCTAATTTATTATAATCGTCTCCTGCTTTAATTTGTCTTGTGTACATTTTAGACCAGTAATATAACATTCTTTCAATAATATTATTCTTGTCTATTAACTGCATTTCAATATTACATTTTTTCTTTTCCGTCTAGTTCTGTTATTATATCAAGTACGCCTAATTTATCGTCTTTTAATTCTCTTCTTAATATTGGATTTTTGTTCTAATGATATCTTTTCTATTTTCCTTTTTAATATTTTTTTCTAGAAAGTCTTTCGTTATATTTTCACTACCTACTTCTCCAAATATTGCTTGGAATATTATATCCATTTTGGTGGATATCTCCTAATTTTTTGTTTTGTTTTTGTTGTTCCATATATAAATTCTCCTTCAATTTTGTATTTTAGTTACATTTTTTTGCACCAAAAAAAACACACCTCTCTTTCTTGCTAATTTATATTTTCTTTGTTTGTGGAGATTTTAAGATTTTAAGATTTTAAAATTTTAATTTTTTAGATTTAATAGTATTGAAAAAACGTTAAAGATTTAAAATATTATGGTTTAAAGTAGCTTTGATTTTAAATAATACTAATTCAAGATAATTCCATTGAGATTAAAATTTAATAATTAAAAACTTTAAATTTAGAAAATAATCATTGCAACAAACGGATTTCAAGAATTTCTACGCAGTGCAAACTGCTAGAAATTTAGTAATTCGCTATATTTATCTTCTACAGAACTTTTTCATACTATGAAAAAAGTTCCTAGAATATAAAAAGAATGCAACTAAGTAAATATTGTTATACTATACTTAATTGCATTTTGCAAGTAAAATCGTATGTCAAATTTCGACATATTTTGTCTATTTTTTTCAATTATAAAGCAATTGAATTAAACATTTTGAAACATTGAACAGCTTAATAAATATTTTTTAAGATTCACAACTCCAACCCCTTTTTTGAATATTTGTTTAAGGTGACAAATTGGACTCTTAAACTTCTCTTTACCTTTTGATCTTTTTTTTATAAAGATTAACCGTTTATTTTTCTATTGCATTTTGGTGTATTTTGATATAAAATATTAGCAAATTTATATAGATGGGAGAAATATTATGGAGCCAAAAGTTTTAATTGTCGGAACAGATATAAATGCCTATTACATGGCAAGATGTTATCATGAAATTTATCATAAAAAGTTGATTTGATTGGTAGAGTTGCTTATGAGCTTTACTTCACTTAGCACTATTACTAATGTTAATATTATACCTAATTTAATCGAAGGAGACACTTTTGTTAATTCTTTAATTGAATATGCAGAAAAACAAAATTTAAATAAAGATGAAAAGATTTTGTTAATTGGAACTAATGACTGTTATGTTAGTCTTATTGCAGAAAATAAAGATGCTTTTAAGCCAATATTATGTTTTCAATTATTCTTCAAAAAAGCTTATGGATACACTTTTGGTGAAAGAAACATTTTATGATGTATACAAAGATAGTGGACTTGATTTTCCATGCACATATATTTACCCTTGTGATGGTTCAGGTTCTATTGAAAGTGTAAAAGCACATTTTCAAAATTATCCTTTGATTATAAAGCCTAGTGATGGTGTTACTTATCACGAAATTGATGGACTAGCTAAGGTGTATAAACTATATGATGAGCAACAATTAGAAGATACTATTAAAAAGATCGAAAATGCAGGTTATAAAGGAAATTTAATCATTCAAGAGTTCATTCCTGGTGATGATACTGCACTACATGATTGTTTATTTTATTGTGGTAAAGATAAAAAAAGCAAAACTTGCTACTTTTTGCACAAATAGGACTTCAAGAACATACTCCTACTGGAATTGGAAATTGTACTGTACTTGTTAATGGTTATTCAGAATATGGTTATCCAGAAGAATTGATTTACAAATTAAAAGACTTTTTGGAGTCTATTGGATATCAAGGCTTTGCTGAATTTGACTTAAAATATGATATACGTGATAAAAAGTATAAAGTTTTTTGAGGTTAATCCAAGGCAATCTAGAAGTGGTTATTATTTCTGTGCTTGTGGTCATAACTTAGTTAAATTGTTAATTGATGATTTGTTTTACAATAGCTTAGATAATAACAAATTTGAACTTGTAAAAAACAATGTAGTTTTAAGTTTTGTTCCTAAGTCAGTTATCAAAAAATATGTAACAAGTGATAATTTAAAAGCTGAAATCAATAGAGAATTGGCAATATTGTTAGACCTCTTCGTTATGCTGAAGATATGCCATTTAGTAGAAGAAAATATCTTTTTATGAGAGATAGAAATTATGTTAAAAAAAATACAGAAAATATACTTTTTTAATTTGAGAGGAAAGTTTTTTATGAAACGTTATTTATTAAAGGATTATATTGATATCTTAAAAAAAAAGAAAATTTAGTAGAAGATGTTTGTTTATGTGATAGTATATTAAATACTTCAATTGAAAAACTAGAACATAATTCAAAAGAAGTTGCTAATAACACTTTATATATTTGTAAAGGTTTAAATTATAAGCCCGAATACTTAAATGAAGCAATTGTAAGAGGTGCTACTGCATATATTTCAGAACCCGAAAATGTAACAGACCCAGATTTTCCACATATTGTTGTAAATGATATAAGAAAAGCTTTAGCTGCTGTTTCTTGTATGTATTATGATTTTCCAGCTGATAAAATAAATATGATTGGTCTTACTGGTACAAAAAAGGAAAGTCAACAACTGCTTATTACATAAAAAGTATTTTTAGATGATTACATGAAAGAACACAATTTACCAGATACTGCAATTGTTTCTTCAATTGATACTTATGATGGTAAGGAATGTAAAGAATCATTAATTACCAGCCCTGAATCTATTGATTTACAAGAACATATTGCAAATGCTGTTGATTGCAAAATGCAAAATTTAGTTATGGAAGTTAGTAGTCAAGCTTTAAAACTAGATAGAGTTCATGATGTTTTTATATAAAGTTGGAGTATTTCTAAATATTTCAGAAGACCATATTAGTACAATTGAGCACCCCTAATTTTGAAGACTATTTTGCTTCTAAATTAAAGTTTTTTTTGCCCAAGTTGAAAATGCTTGCGTAAATGTAGACTCAGACTATATTGACCGTATTTTTTAGAAAATGCTCAAAAATCTAAAAAGATTATTACATTTAGCACCAAAAACGAAAAAGCTGATGTATTTGCTTATGATATATTAAAAAATTAACTCACACATCAATTTCTTTTTTTAGAGTTAAAACATCTAAATTTGATGAAGAAATCTTACTAACGATGCCAGGATTATTTAATGTAGAAAATGCTTTAGCTGCAATTGCTACTGCAATGGTTCTAGACATTCCATTTAAAAACATTTTACAATGGTTTAAAAAGTCGCTAGAGCCAGTGGTAGAATGGAAGCACATGTTAGTAAAGATGGAAATATTATTGTTATTGTTGATTATGCGCATAATAAATTAAGTTTCCAAAAAGCTGTATGAGTCTACTAAGCAAGAATACCCTGATAAAAAAATATAATTACAGTATTTGGTTGCCCTGGTGGAAAAGCTCAACTTCGTAGAAGGGATTTAGGTACTCTTTCTGGTATTCATTCAAAAGTTAGTTACTTAACTGCTGAGGATCCCGGTGCAGAAGAGGCTGTTGATATTTGTAAAGAAATTGCTGAGTACGTTGCTAAAGAACATGGAAACTACAAAATTATTGAAGACCGTGGAGAAGCTATAAAAGAAGCTATTTTAGATAATCCAAATAGTGTTGTTTTTAATTACTGGAAAAGGTAATGAAACTAGACAAAAAAATCGGCAAAAAAATTTATGCCTTGTTTGACAGATACTCAATATGCATTAGAAGCCTTAGAAGAATACAATAAAAAAATAGGATAATATAAAAAAAGAATGTCATTTAAATGACATTCTTTTTTTTATTTATTTTAATTTAATTGATAATAGCTTACTTATTCCGTTTTCTTCCATAGTTACACCATATACTGAATCTCCTGCTTCCATTGTTCCTTTTCTATGTGTTATTACTAAGAATTGTGTTTGTTTGCAGAATTTCTTTAAATACTCTGCAAATCTGTATACATTAACATCATCTAATGCTGCTTCAATTTCGTCTAGTATGCAGAATGGTGCTGGATTTATTTTTAATATTGCAAATAATAGCGCTATGGCTGTAAATGCCTTTTCCCCACCTGATGATAATAACATCATGTTTTGAAGTTTTTTTGCCTGGTGGTTGAACTCTAATATCAATTCCACATTCTAAAATATTTTCTTCATTTTCTAATATTAACTCTGCTTTTCCACCATTAAATAATTCTGTAAATACTTCATTAAAGTTTTTATTTATAAGCTCAAACTTTTCTTTAAATTGATTTTTGCATTGTTGTTGTCATATCGCCTATAATTTTTTCTTAGTTTAGACGCTGTATTTTCCAAATCTAAGCGTTGTTCAGACATGAAGTCATATCTTTCCTTAGTCTTTTTATATTCTTCAATAGAATCGATATTTATGCTTCCTAAGTCTTTTTATCTTATTACGCAAACTATTTACTTGTTTTTGTGCTGTTGCTACATTATTAGGCTTTTGATATTCTTCTGTACTATTTGGTGTTAGTTCATATTCATTCCATAAACTTTCAACTACTTGTTGTAAATCTTGCTCTAATTTTGTTTTCTTAACATCAAGTTTTAATTTATAATTTGCTCTTTCAAACTTTCTAATGTAGAAAATTGACTTTGAATTTCATTTTTTTCCGTATTTACTAATTTTTCATTTTTAGCAATTCTTTCTTGTTTTAGCTCTTCAACTTTAGTTCCACTATTGGTTACTTCTTGTTTGATTTGTTCTATTTGATTATTATACTCTGTAATAGTTTGTTCTAATTTAGTATTTTCTTCAGTTATTGCCAATATATTTTGATTTTTGTTTTCAATACTTTGCTAATTATTTTTTAATATCTTGTGAAATTCTTTCAACCATTTCTTCAATTGAGCTTTTCGCTTCCGTCAAAAGATGTAACAGATATTTTTTAAATTAGTAATATCAAAATTCAAATCATCAATATATTTTTTGATTATCTTTGTTATTTAATGCAAATTCTTCTATTACTTTGTTTAACTCTTCTATTTGTTGTGTTAGTGCTTGTATTTCCGCTTCCTTTTGTTCTTTTAAAAGTCTATTTTCCTCTTTTTGTTTCTCTGTTTGTGTAAGTTCTTCTTTTTTAATTTAGCTAGCCTATTTTCCAAACGAGTAATATTTTCTTCAACTGCAACCATTTTTTGTTTTTTCTGTTGCATATACTATTTCAATTTCTTGTAATTCTTTTTCAAGTTTGGCAGTCTCTTCAATGCTATCTCCAATAGATGATGCATACTCTTCTTTTTCTGCTGTTTTGTCAGCAATTTGTTTTTCTAGTTTTTTTAAGTTCTTTTTCTAGGTCTTCAATTTCTCTGCTTCTTCCTAAAATATTTACTGTTTTAGTTTGTACACTTCCTCCTGAAATAGAACCACTAGAACTTATAATGTCACCTTTTAGAGTTACTATTCTAAATGAATATTTATCTTTTTTTTGCAAGTGCAATAGCTGTATCCATATCTTCAACAACTACTGTGCGTCCTAATAAGCTTAAAATTATTTGCTCATATTCTTTTTTACATTTTACTAAATCTGAGGCAATTCCAATTACTCCATCCATTTTTGTTAGTTTGTCTAACTTTTTTGCCTTGAACAGAAGCTATTGGTAAAAATGATGCTCTTCCTAAACTGTTTGATCTTAAATATTCAATCATTTTTTTAGCATCTTGTTCTGTTGATGTTACAACATTTTGTAGTGATTGTCCTAAACACATTTCAATTGTTGTTTCATATTCTTTTTCAACTGAAATTAAGTTTGCTAAAACCCCATGAATTCCTTTTATTTAAACTTGAATCTTTATCACATGCTACTAATAAAGATTTAACTGTTTTATTATATCCTTCTTTTTTCTTTTTCAGTTTCAATTAAGAATTGATGTCTTGTTTGTTTCATTCTTTTTTGTGTATATGTAAGTTTTGAAATTTCTTCTTCATATTGTTTTAGTTTTTTGCATATTTTGTTCTTTTTTGCTTGAACACTCTTCTCTAGATTTTCTACTGCAATATTTTTTTTTTGATTCTATATCATAAAATCCTTTTGAAATTTCATTTTTTTACCATATCTTGTAGAATCTAGCTCAGATATAACTGAATCAATTTCATTTTTTTTAATTGCTTTTTACGTTTTTCTAAGTTCTCATAATTAACATCTTGTGTATTTATTTCTGCTGCCAATTCATATTTTTTTGTCTATATTATCTTGAACAATTTGCTTTTTGCCTTCTATTTCTAATTCTTTAGCAGATAATTTTTTTTTTTTGATAATTCTGCAAGTTCTGCCTCTTTTTTCTGCTAACTCTTTTTCAAACTTTTCTTTATTAGATGTTAAATTTGTTTTCTTTTCTAATTTTTGTTTTTGTTCTTCTTTTAGTTCTTCTATTCTGTTTTTTACCTCTAATATTTCAGCTTCAAGTCTTTGTTTATTTGCACTGTTGTTTTGTATTCTTTCATTTGATATTCCTATTTCAGAGTTTTTTATTTTTTCTATTTTATTTGAACTTTCAAACCCTATATTTTTGCATATTTTCAATTTGAGCTGTAATATCATCTACAACTTGTCTTAATTCTTCTTTAGAAGCTTGTAGAGCTTCCATCTTGCTATCTTCCGCTTCTTTTTGAGAAGTAATAATATCTTCATCTTTTACAAGTTGTTCTAGCTTTTCTTTATATGTATTGATATTATATATAAACAAGCCAACCTCAATAGATTTAAGTTCTTCTCTTAAATCTAAAAATTGTTTTGTTTTATCTGATTGCAATTTCAAAGGCTCAATATTTGCTTCAATTTCTGCTAATATATCATTTATACGAAGTAAATTTAATTTCGTTTGCTCTAGCTTTTTCTCTGATTCTTGCTTTCTAGTTCTATATTTAACTATTCCAGCTGCCTCTTCAAAAAAATGTGTCTTCTATCTTCTGATTTATTACTTAAAATTTCGTCAATTTTACCTTGTCCTATTATGCTATAACCATCTTTACCAATACCAGTATCCATAAATAGTTCTAAAATATCTTTTTAAACGGCAAGGAACCTTGTTTATAAAATAACCTGTTTCACCGCTTACGATATATTTTTTCTTGTAACTGTTACCTCTGAGTATTCAATAGGAAGTTTGTTATCATTGTTATCAATTACAATTGATACTTCTGCAAAAGCCTAATGATTTTCTTGCTTGTGTTCCTGCAAAAATGATATCTTCAGATTTTGCGCCTCTTAAAGACTTCATGCTTTGCTCTCCTAATACCCAACGGATTGCATCTGATATATTACTTTTTTCCAGAACCATTTGGCCCAATTACTGTTGTAATTCCTGGTTTAAATTCTAATACTGTTTTATCTGCAAAAGACTTAAATCCTTGCATTTCTATTCTTTTTAAATACATTTGTTACTTCACCTTTTCTTAAGTTTTGTTATCTTTGTTTTTCATCTACCAATATTTTATTTAGATATACCGGTATATTACCACTATTAGTCTTTCAATTAGTATTTGACTTGCATTTATGCCTTCCATTTTCATTGCTGTCTTCAAGGTTTCATATTCTGCTTCTCTTTCTTCAAGCTGCTCTTCTCTGATGATAACATTTTTCTCGCTAAGTCACCTAGCTTAGCAGCTTTTATTTGCCTTTTCAACAATCGAACTTGTCTCGTTTCTTCGTCACTTGGACTTTTTAAAGCTCATTTCACATATAGCCAAAGCTCTACCATATTCTTTTCTCTCAATAAAGTTCTGAGTCACTATGGTAACAGCCTGTATTGAATCTGCTCCACCTAATTCAATTAACCCCTTTATTGCTTTTGATGGACTTTTAATAATATACTCATCAGCTTTTCTCTTAGTGCTGTATGTATTTGTGTTAAAATTTGTCTTCTTTGTCCATCTAATGTTAAGCCAAACTTGCTTCCTTTAGAGCTTTCAACCTTTCTTCTTGCTTCTGCTTCAACCGCCTCATTTGCACATTGAATATCTATTTCTCCATTTGCTGAATCTTCAATAATTTTCTCAATATCTGCCGAAATATTATTTCTAATATTATCCATTAGTGTTTGTTGTTGTATTCTCGCTATCTTATTTCTAATATATCCTTCAGCACTTCCTACACCATATATTTTTGTAGGTATTTTTGCCGATAATTTTTTAATTCTTCAATACTTTCTGCCCTGTATTTTTTTTCATAAGATCATCTTCTATTAGTCTTCTATAAGCATTTATTACTTTTTCTAGTTTTACTCTTTTTGGGGTTTTTGGGTAAGTTTCCCATATTTTTTTTTAGTCTGCCTATTAATAAATTCATTTTTTGTATAGCATTTTCAAACTCTTTTTCACTCAACTCTCCTTTTGAAGTTTCAGACTGAGCTTCTTTAATTTGCTCACCAAAATCTCTTGATACTTTTTAAGCATACCTTGAATTTCTTTTCTCGACGTAGATATTTCTTTACTTTTTTTCTGTATAGTTTCAGGTTCTGTCTTAGTTTTTTTTGTTTCCAGTTTCTTTTTGTTTAGGTTGTTTTCTTCTTCAATTTGTCTTTTTAACTTTTCTACTTCCTCGATTGGTATTTTAAAACCTGTTGCTATACTTTCTAAACTAAATCCATATTTAATTAATTCTTTAACTTCTAATACTTGTTCTTTGTCCATATATTCTCCTTTTCTATTATATATGTCTTCTTTCGTATATTATAAAAGTTAAATCTCTGTAATTACGTACAACAAAATTACAGTATAATTGTATCATAAATCTGTTCGTATTTAAATAGTTTAAGCGATTTTTTAGCAATTTTTGACAAAATTGACCATTTTTTCTATATAATAAAAAAAACTACTACTAGTCAGCCTAGTAGCAGTTATATTCTATTTACTCAATCTCTCTAATATTTGATTACATTTATTTACAGCCTCTTTAACATCTATATGCTTTATCTCTCTGTTTTCCATTAGTATATTTCCTTTTTACAATTGTAGTATCTACATTTCTTCCAGATGTATTATACACTAAATTTGCTATTTCATTTAAATTTGGAAGCATTGTAATATTATCTAATTTTTTCTTCTATATTAACTCTAAAATTATATCTGCATCTTTTCCAACTTCAATACTACCTATTTTATTATCTAGTTGTAATAATTTAGCTCCATTAATTGTTGCCATTTTAACTGCATCTTTAGCTGTAATTCTTTCTTCATTTTCATGTATTCCACCTTGCGCTAAGCATGCAACTCTCATAGCTTCAAACATATCCATATTGCTGCCTGAACCTTGTCCATCTGTACCAAGTGCCACATTTAAACCTTGTTTTAAATATTTAGTAGTATCAGCTATTTTACAACCTAATCTTAAATTTGATATAGGATTGTGTGCGATTCCACAGTCCATTGTTTTTAAAATTTCGATATCTTCATCTGTTAATTTTACGCAATGTGCTAGTATTGTATGTACATCACTAAAATAATCCTTTAATACTTGTATTGCAGGTCTACCATGCTTATTTTTTATATCTTCTATTTCATCAATACTTTCCAAAAAATGTGTATGTATTGGTAAGTTATATTCTTTTGCTAAAGTCTGCACAAGCCTCTAGTGCTTTATCTGAGCAAGTATATAACGCATGCGGTGCAACTGAATATGTAATTAAATCATTACTTTCATCTCTTGATTCATAAAAATTTCTAAACTCATTTATTCTTTCTTGTAAATCTCCACTCATATCAACAATTGGTCTTGTGATTACTGCTCTTGCTCCAGATTTTACAGCTGCCTCTCTAATTTGTTCTGGCATAAAATATTGATCATTTACACAAGTTGTTCCTGTGCTAATCATTTCTGCATATGAAAGCATACTAGCCCAGTATACATCATCTCCTGTTAGTTTTTCTTCTATTGGCCAAATTTTATCATTTAGCCATTCATATAGTTTGCATCCTTCTGTAGTTTCTCTAAATATACTCATTGGTATATGAGCGTGTGTGTTTATTAGTCCTGGCATAACAATATGATTTTGTGCATTAATAATCTTATCAACTTTCTCTTCTATTTTATCCTCTATTTTGATTATTTTTCCATTATCTATTAAGATATCTTTTTTTTCAATTATTACATCATTATCTTTAAAAAGTAACACTTTTCCATTCTTGATTAAAATACTATTCATTTTTCCACCTCTTTCTTTGGCAATTATATCACACCACTTTAATTTTTGTGCAAAAGGGAAAAAATACTCCCATATGATATTTATTCTATCTTATGAGAGTATTCTATTGGTCTTTATTAATGATTAATTTTAAAATCTTCCTATCGCAAAATAATATGAAGTATTATTAACTATCTTTTCAGTTCCCAGTACTGCTGCTTTGCTCGTATCATTATACGCTACATAGCACGATTTCATACTCGTCCTACGCATTCCACTTGTTCCTGCATCATATATATCTATTGTATTATAAGCAGATTCTGCCCATTGACTCCATGTCATTCCCTCTTCTGCTTGATATGTAACATTATCAATTGTAAATGATATTTTTTGTAGATTCATCTGGTGTATCTACACTTTCAGTTCCATTAACATGATTCTCTATCCAATTATTTAATTCGTTTATTTCCTTCTGATCATTTTCTGTTGCTTTATTCATTTTGTTTTGAGCATTTTGTGCTTTTTTGTATTATCCCACTATTTCCAAATAGTGCATTTACACTCACTCCTGCTAAAATTAATAAAACTACAATTGTAACGACTAAAGATATTAAAGTAATGCCTATTTCTTGTTTAATTTTGTTTTCATAATTTTCTTACCTCCTTCTTTTAATTTCATTTGTCTTTTTTCTTGATTTCTCCAAATTCATATCTCATGTTCACCTCCTTCTAAGCTTCTCTTTCGCATAAAAACACAAAAAAGACAGGCTTACTAAACATTCTTATGTTTAGTGCCTGTCTTAAATATAAGCTTAATAAAGCTAATTGCTTAGCTTGGTTGTTATTTATTAATGTTGTGGCTCTCTCTCTCTCTCTCTCTCTCTCTCTACTCCTGCAATGCTTTTTCTGCTTTTATCATGTTTTTGTGCTCCTTTTGTTTTCTCTTTTTTGGATTTACTATGTAATTATAATAATATAACTTTTTATATTTTTTCAATAGTTTTACTTAAATTTATAGCTAAAAAGTTTATGCATAAAAAAACAGTATAGCCTATAACTATACCATTCTTTATCTTATTATGTATTAGGCAACATGCTCTCTTATGTATTCGACAACATCACCAACTGTAACTATTTTTTCTGCATCAGCATCTGGAATTTCCATATCAAATTCCTCCTCTAATGCCATAATTAGTTCAACTATATCTAATGAATCAGCTCCTAAATCATCTATAAAAAGATGCTTCTGTAGTAACTGCTGTATCAGCAACTCCCTAATTGCTCTATAATTGTTTCTTTTTTACTTTTTCAAAAACTTCCTCTGAACTCATGATAATTAAGTCACCTCCTTTATATTCTGCTTATACTTCTTTACCTAAAAAGATAATACAAGTATCAATAATTGTCAAGCACTTTTTTTAAAATATTTTTATTTTTATTGTTTTTCTTCTTCTAGCTCTTTTGTAAATTGTTCTTTTAATTTTTCAACTGCTTTATTTTTTACAAATTGTTCTGCTTGTTTTATTGTAAATTCAAATACTTTTGCATCACTACTTCCATGTGCTTTTACAACAGGTTGTTTTACACCCAAGAACAAGGCTCCACCATATTCTTTTGTAATCTACACTTTTAGCAAACCTTTTAATTGCTGGCATACTTGGAAGTGCTGCTATTTTAGATATTAAGTTCTTCTTTAAGCTTTCTGATAGTGTTCTTTTTACAAATTTTTCCTAATCCTTCAACTGCTTTCAAGAAGTTATTTCCTGTAAACCCATCTGTTACAACAATATCAACATTTCCTGAAAATGCATCTCTTCCTTCAACATTTCCAATAAAATTAACTCCTAGCTCCTTGCTTTGCTCTTTTAAAAGTTTATATGATTCTTTCATTAACTCATTGCCTTTTGTCTCTTCTGTTCCGATATTTTAATAGCCCTACTCTTGGATTCTTTACACCAATTGTAGTTTCTAAATAAATACTAGCCATTTGTGCAAATTGTAGAAGATTAATTGGCTTGCAGTTTGTATTTGCTCCACAGTCCATTAAAACCAATCTACTTTTTATATGCTGGCAAAATTCCTGCTAATGCTGGTCTATCTACACCTTTTATTCTTCCTACTAAAAGGGTTGCTCCTGTAAGTAGGGCTCCAGAATTTCCAGCTGAGATAAACACATCTCCTTTACCTTCTTTTAGTAAGTTAAATCCTACAACCATTGAGGAATCTTTTTTATGTTTTATAGCTACTGTAGGAGTATCTTCCATTTCTATCATTTCTGTTGTATGATGTACTTTTATTCTTGGAGATACCTCTGATATATCATTTTTTTTCCGTAAAAATTCCTTTACTTTTTGATTTATAACTTCTGTATTACCTACTAATAAAATATCTGCTTCAATTTGATTTATTGCCCTTACAGCGCCTTTTATTATTGTTGCATCAGGTGCATTATCTCCACCCATTGCATCTAATATTATTATCATTTTATTTTTCTCCTTTTGCATTTTATCTCAAACACTTTGTTGTATTGTTAAAATATATGAATGCTTTTATATTTTATAACTTATATTTACTAAAGTCAAGAAGGCATATAAAAAAATAAACCTATAATGTCTATAGGTTTATTTTTTGTTTATCGTATAGTATAAAACTATGCTAATTCTACTGTAGCGCCAACTTCTTCGAATTTAGCTTTTAATTCTTCTGCTTCTGCTTTAGCTACATTTTCTTTAACTGTTTTAGGAGCTCCATCAACTAAATCTTTAGCTTCTTTTAATCCTAATCCTGTAGCATCTCTAACTACTTTAATTACTTGGATTTTGTTTGCTCCAGCTTCTTTTAATACTACATTAAATGAAGATTTTTCTTCAGCTGCTCCAGCTGCTGCTCCTGCTGCAGGTGCTGCAACTGCTGCTGCAGATACTCCATATTTTTCTTCAATTCCTTTTTACTAATTCTGCTAATTCAACAACTGTTAAAGTGTCGATAGTCTCTAATAATTCATCAATTTTTGCCATTTTAAAATGACCTCCTTCTTTATTTTAATTTTAATAATTTTTTTTATTTTAATCAACTTAGAATAATCATATTCTAAACTTTATAATTTTAACCAAAAACAAGTATTGCTAGGAAAGCTAGCTAAAAATCTTGAGATTATACTGGTGTATATCGATGCTGAGGCTGTTAAGGCTCTGCCTGTTACAGCGTCAGTATGCAAAGCTGAGATTTTTATGCGACGCTTGACAACGCAAGACGAATTTTTCATTAAAATTAAGCGTTAGCTTTTTGCTCCCCTAACTGCATCAAGCGCAACAGCCAACTTGGTAATATTTCCAAGTAAAGCTCCAGCCAATTTTGCCATAAGTTCTTGTCTTGATGGTAATTTTGCTAAAGTTATAATTTCTTCAGCTGTCATTACTTTTCCGTCTATAATTCCACCTTTAATTTTGTAGAATTCGTTATTTTTTTAGAGAAGTTGTAAATTACTTTAGATGGTTCTAAATAATCTTCAGTTCCAATTACTAATGCTGTTGGTCCTTCTAATAAATCATCTAATCCACTTTCTCCATTTGCATCTAATGCTCTTTTTTATAATGTTGTTTTTAATAACTTTGTATTCACTGTTTGCATTTCTTAAATCTGTTCTTAATTTAGTTACATCTGCAACATTTATTCCTCTGTAATCTGTTAAAAAGAATTACTTTATGCTTCTTTAAGTTTTTCAGCTAGTTTTTTTTTTACTTCTTCTTCCTTTTTGCTTTAGAACGTTTTCACTTGCCATGTTTTCACCTCCCAAATTAAATAAAAATCCAATCAATAATGCCTATTCTTACTAAGACAAAGATTGATTGGATAAATCCGTTTCCTCTTTACCTCGGTAAGACTTAAGTGTATGCTTACTTTCTTCGGCAATATTTATTATTTTTGAATCAATATACATACTTGCTCCCCTTGTAGTAGATATTGCTACACTTCTAATGTATTGACCTTTTGCAGCTGCTGGTTTTGCTTTTTATAATAGCATTCATAACAGTTTCATAGTTTTCTAATAGCTTATCTGCTCCAAATGATACCTTTCCAAAACCTAGGTGAACAATGTTACTTTTGTCAAGTCTGTATTCAACTTTTCCTGATTTAATTTCTTGGATTGCTTTTGTAACATCCATTGTTACTGTTCCTGATTTAGGGTTTGGCATTAAACCTTTTGGTCCTAATACTTTTACCTAATCTACCTACAACACCCATCATGTCTGGAGTTGCAACGATAACATCATATTCAAACCAGTTTTTTCTTTTTCAATTTTTGGTATTAATTCTTCTGCACCAACAAAGTCAGCTCCTGCTTTAACAGCTTCGTCTGCTTTTGGCCCTTTAGCAAATACTAATACTCTTTGAGTTTTACCAGTACCATTTGAAGTACTGTTGTTCCTCTTACTTGTTGATCAGCTTGTTTTGAATCTACACCCAATTTTACGTGTAATTCCACTGTTTCATCAAACTTTGTTTTTGGCATTTTTTTTCAATTGTTTCTAATGCTTCTTTAGCACTATACAATTTTTTTCTATCAACTAGCTTTTCAGCTTCTTGATATCTCTTTCCTTTTTTCATTTTTACCTCCTTTGGTTCAAACGAAGATTTTAATCTTCTCCCAATTTATTTTTTAGTCTTCTACGACTACACCCATAGATCTTGCAGTTCCTGCTACCATGCTCATTGCTGCTTCTAATGATGCTGCATTTAAGTCTGGCATTTTCTTTTTAGCAATTTCTTCAACTTGTGCTTTGTTGATTTTTGCTACTTTTATCTCTATTAGGTTTTCCAGAACCTTTTTTCTATTTTTGCAGCTTGTTTAATTAAAACTGCCATAGGTGGTTCTTTAGTAATAAATTCAAATGTTTTGTCTTTATAAACAGTTATAACAACTGGAATTATAGTTCCTGCCATTTGTGCTGTTCTATCATTGAATTGTTTTTACAAAATCCATTATGTTTATTCCGCTTCCTCCGATTGCTGGACCTACTGGTGGAGCTGGTGAAGCCTTTCCTCCTGGAATTTGTAATTTAATTATATTACTTACTTCCTTTTCTGCCATTGTTATAGCACCTCCTTTTAATGTTTTGTAATATGTATATTAATCTAGAATTTTAATTTATAGCGCTTACATTTGCTTTTTTTGTATTAACATAATTGCCATAAATCAAAATTTAAATTACAAACTATTATAATTTTAATTTAGAACAAGTAGTACGAGGCAACCGAGCAAAATTTTCTGAAACTATACTGGTGTATGTTGAAGAAAAATTTTGTGATGGTTAACAAAAAGTAATACGAAGTTATAAATTAAAATTAGATTTTTGAACTTGAGAAAACTCCAATTCAACCGGCGTCTCTCTTCCAAACATAGAAACTAATACTTTTACTTTATGTTTTTCTTTATTGATTTCTGTAACAGTTCCTGTGAAATCTGTTAAAGGACCATCCATTATGCGAACAGTATCATTAACATTGTAATCCACATTAACTTCAACTTGTTCAAATCCCATTTTTCTAATTTCTTCATCAGTTAATGGAATAGGGTCTGTACCAGAACCAACAAATCCTGTAACACCTCTAGTATTTCTAACTATATACCATGTTTTTTCTGTTACAATCATTTTCACTAAAACATAACCAGGAAAAACTTTTTTTTAGATTTGTTTTTCTTTGTCCTTCTTTAATTTCTATTTGCTCTTCCATTGGAACTATAATATCAAAGAAGTATTCTTCTAACTCTCTATTTTTTATAGTTTTTTCTAAGTCTGTTTTTACCTTGTTTTCATACCCTGAATATGTATGTACTACATACCATCTTGGCACTAATTCTTCTTTTTGAGACATATTTTTTAGCCTCCTTATTATTCATTTACTGTATTGTTTTTAGTTTCATTATTGTTAGATTCTTCATTTAGAATATTATTTACAGCATTTTGTGCATCTTGATTAGTATTTTCTGTTTGTTCACTATGAGACTCTACAATTTCTTTATTCTGTTGACTCCTTGTTTGTTTGCAAATTCAAATACTAAGTCTAACACAAATACAATAGCAGCTGTAATAAGTACAATTACAATAACTGCAATAGTATTATTAACAAGTTGCTTTTTGGTGTTGGCCAAATTACTCTTTTTTAATTCTGCCTTAAAATCTTTAAAAAAAGTGTTTGTTTTCTTTCTTCTCTTTTTATCGTTTTTAGATACTTCTTTTTAGGCATCTTAATTTCCCCTTAAAAGGCTTATTTGGTTTCTTTATGTGTTGTACGTTTTTTTACAGAATTTACAATACTTAACTATTTCTAATCTATCTGTATTATTTCTTTGTTTTTTGAAGTCATGTAATTTCTTCTTTTACATTCTGTACATTCTAATGTAATTGGTTCTCTTGCTCCTTTTTGGTAGCCATCTAAAAAACACCTCCAGCTTTATGCTTTTTTTGAATTTCATTTTTTTAAGCGTATGTTTCTTACATACGCTTAAATATCATACCATGTTTTTCTAAATATGTCAACTATTATGGCACATTTTCTTGATTTTCTTGAGTATTTTTTGTTATACTATATTTTATAGAGTCATATTTAATTTTTCTTCCTAATATGTTGGTCTTATACCATAATATTCCTTAATTACGTCTTTTTTTTTTCTTTTGTACTGAATATCCAAATTTCCCAACTTGCTTTCTAAAGTGAAATATTTTCCATTAGCATATGTTATTACATCACATTTTGTTATATCAAATGCTCCTTTATTATCTATATACTTTTCATCTGCATCAATTGATAATATTTCTGCCATAAATATATCATGAGATCCTAGCTCTTTTATTTCAACCACTTTGCATTCAATAGATACTGGACTTTCTTTTATAAGTGGACACTTTACAAATTTTCCTTTCTCTTTTTGTCAAATGCATCTCTTTAAACTTATCTACTTTTGCTCCTGTTCTTACTCCACACCAGTCTGTTGCATAAGTCAGTTGTTTATTAGTTAAATTTATAACAAATTCCTTGTTTTTAGCTATTATATCATGAGAATATCTTTCTTTTCTAACTGATATATAACACATGGGTTTATCTGTATTTATTATTCCTGTCCACGCAACTGTTATGATGTTACTCTTATTCATATCACCACAAGAGACCATTACTACTGGTAATGGATATATAAAAGTTCCTGGTTTCCATATCACTTTACTCATAATTTATTTCCTTCTTTGCTCTATTAATTTCAACGTATTTTCTACTCAAAATCATACTTTCTATTTTTTATTCACATTCACTATATTCTTAGTTGTCTTCTGCATCAATTTTATCTTATATTTCTTATTTGCCTTTTTGCTTCTTCATATCCTCTTTTATATAAATATTCCATTTTACTTGCATCTAGTAAAGAAACGTCTTCTGTATGTATTTTTAGCAAATAATCTGCTCCTTCTAGTTCATAGTTTGAAAGTTCATGTCCCATAATATCAATAGAACCTCCAATAACATCTAATATGTTTTTCTTCCTCTTGTATTTTATATCTTTGGTAAATACTACTGAAATTACTACATCTACGCCATTTTCTTTTTAACTCTTTCCATGGAACATTTTCTCTAATCCCTCCATCTACTAATACTGTTTCTTTTATATGGACATGGAGAAAATACTCCTGGATAACTACAACTTGCTCTTACTGCTTTGCCAATTTCAATATCGTTTACATATCTTATTTTATCTGAATATCCTCTGCTTTCGTTTATTGATGAAAAAAAAGTATACTGCTCCTGTATTCAAGTCAATGCTTGGTATTAATAAGTTTTTGTTAATATCTCTTATATTTGTTATTCCTTTAGCCTTACATGCTTGATTAACTATATTTTCAATTACTTTTCCACTATTAAGACCGTCGATACAAGACTTCTCTAGTTATTATTAATCCACCAATTAGTTTTAATATATTTCGCCAATCTACATATTTTATCTTCTTAGCATAAATTGCAAACAAATCATATATTTCCTCTGCCGTATATCCACATGCATAAAGAGTAGCAACTATACTTCCTGATGATGCTCTGATATATAGTCAAATTGTATGTTTTCCTCTTCTAGAGCCTTTAGTACGCCTATATGTGCTGCTCCTTTAATTCCTCCTCCGTGCTAAACATAAACCCTAATTTCATATAATCACCTATTTAATAATATGAAATTAATGTAATAATATTATCTTTTATATAATATAATTTCACATAGTTCGTATCACTGTTTTTACAAATCCAGTATTTTTATTCAATATTTTACAATAACTAATATAATTTATTCATCTCACTCTTGTCATCTTTCAAAATTCACTTGCTCTGCGTGTGATGATCTAATTTAAATTCTTTTTAATATTGGTAGTATTTGTTCTTCAAACTCGGATAGAATTTATATAAAGTATCATAAGCATTTAAAGGTTTATCTGGCTTAGTAAATCTTGCACATTCCCAATCTATTATCATATCAATATAATCATTTCTATTTTTTTTTTCAAATTGTTCTTATGATGTCTTGCTGTTTTTCTATGAAAATTTTTAACTTTTTCAAAAGGTAAAAAATTATATAATATAACCTTATCTAAGTCATGTACTAAACTTCTCCAAGTATTATGCCCCAATAATTGTTTTTCCACATTTTTATATGACTTTCTATGTGCTTTCGTATAGTTTATTGCATTTAGATTTTCTTTTCTATGTTTTAACATTTATATGACCTTTCTATATACAAATTTTGTACTATTATCTTTCTTCTTTATCTCTAGCTTCAAAATCTTTCTTTTTTTTTCATTTTGATATATCATAACTGCTGTCATATCTTCTGCATCATATTCAATTGAATACTCATCTGAAAGCTTATATGTGTACTCTCCTGCTTCCAATTCTTCCTCACCTATTCTTAATGCATTTTTTTGTTTTGATATTGCTCCAACATATCCATTTGATTTTGAACGAGCTATATTTTCTTCTCCTAACAATCCTGATAATACTGCATTTCTATAATTTGGATCATGCATACATACTATTAAAATATTTGAAAAAAAACTTCTTCAGATTTCTCAGGTGAGTTTTCACCTTGTCTATTAATTATATATTTATTTACATTTTTCATAACTCCAAACGCAGTTCTATAATATAGTCCACCAACATTTTTTAATAGTTACAACTTTTCCGTCATCTCCTGTAAATTCATATGTTAGAGCTTCAGGTTCATTTGATTTATAATGTATATTTTTCTTATTGCTTGTCCTTACAGTTTCAATTAAATCGTCATTAAATAATTCTGTTACATCCTCTTCTTTTCTTTGAGCTCCTAATATTCTATAAGCATACTTTTCCATTAGTTCATTTTTTCCAAGTCCAGAGTTTACTATTAGTTCTCTTGTTTCTGGGTCCGAAAACATTTTATAAACTCTATCTAATATATCATAAAAATCCTTGATTTCTTCTGATCTCTCCATTGATACTTTTAACTGATTTTCCAACAATGTCTTATATCCATCATAAACCTTATCGATATAATCTTGTGCTTGTTCACCTTTTTGCTTCTATGTAAAAAAAATCTCTCAATATATGTTCTAAAAAACATTCTTATCTAAATTTGTTGTATTATTCATCATCTTTTTTTCCTTTTCTCTCCTAGTAATATCTATATTATACTATAATAACAAAAAAATACAAGTTTAAAATTATAATCTTATAAATGACTATTATAATTTTAAACTTGTATTTTTATATAAGATATCTTTCAAGTCATTTTTTATATAAAAATGAAAACTTTATATAAAAAAAAAAAAACTGGCGACAACCTATTTTCTCAGCAGGGTAACCCGCAAATATCGTCGGCACATTGGGCTTGACTTCTGTGTTCGGAATGGGAACAGGTATTTCCTCCATGTAATCATCACCAGAAATACTTAGTATACTTTTAGTACACTCAAAAATATATAGAGAAAGTCTTCCTTGACTTCTTTCTTCTTCGTCGTCTTTTTCTTCTTTTTTTCAGTAAACTTTCCAACCATCCAATATACTTTCTTAACCTTGCTTGCTTATATATATATTAGTGGTTAAGCCCTCGATTTATTAGTATTGGTCAGCTCAATACATTGCTGTACTTACACCTCCAACCTATCAACCACATAGTCTTTATGGAATCTTACTACCTTACGGTATGGGATATCTTATCTTGAGGTAGGCTTCACACTTAGATGCTTTCAGCGTTTATCCCTTCCATACTTGGCTACTCAGCCGTGCCACTGGTGTGACAACTGATACACCATCGGTATGTCCATCCTGGTCCTCTCGTACTAAGGACAGCTCCTCTCAAATATCTTCCGCCTGCGACAGATAAGGACCGAACTGTCTCACGACGTTCTTGAACCCAGCTCGCGTACCGCTTTAATGGGCGAACAGCCCAACCCTTGGAACGTACTTCCGCTCCAGGATGCGATGAGCCGACATCGAGGTGCCAAACCTCCCCGTCGATGTGAACTCTTGGGGGAGATAAGCCTGTTATCCCCAGGGTAACTTTTGTCCGTTGAGCGATGGCTTTTTTCCATTCAATTTCCACCGGATCACTAAGCCCTACTTTCGTATCTGCTCGATATGTCTATCTTCCAGTTAAGCTCCCTTCTGCCTTTACACTCTTTCGTGCGATTTCTGTCCGCACTGAGGGAACCTTTGGGCGCCTCCGTTACTCTTTTTGGAGGCGACCGCCCCAGTCAAACTGCCCGTCTGACATTGTCCTCTGGCCAGATCATGACCACTAGTTAGAATTCCAACAAATTAAGGGTGGTATCCCAAGGGTGACTCCGGAAAAGCTGACGCCTTTCTTTCTTAGTCTCCCACCTATCCTGTACATAACTTGCCGAAACCCAGTATCAAACTGCAGTAAAAAGCTCCATGGGGTCTTTCTGTCTTGTCGCAGGTAACTAGCATCTTCACTAGTACTACAATTTCGCCGGGTACATTGTCGAGACAGTGCCCAAATCATTACGCCTTTCGTGCGGGTCAGAACTTACCTGACAAGGAATTTCGCTACCTTAGGACCGTTATAGTTACGGCCGCCGTTCACTGGGGCTTAAGTTCTAAGCTTCGACTTACATCTAACTCTTTCCCTTAACCTTCCAGCACTGGGCAGGCGTCAGCTCCTATACTTCATCTTTCGATTTTGCAGAAACCTGTGTTTTTGTTAAACAGTTGCTTGGGCCTTTTCTCTGCGACCTAATTTTACTTAGGCTCCCCCTTCTCCCGAAGTTACGGGGTTATTTTGCCGAGTTCCTTAACAATGCTTCTCCCGCTCGTCTTAGGATCCTCTCCTCATCTACCTGTGTCGGTTTGCGGTACGGGTATTTCTAGTTAATATCTACAAGCTTTCTTCTCGTCAGTGTGATTCTTGATATTTCGTTACTATTAATTTTCACTATCCCTTGCGGACCAAGTTTTTCCTCTTCCTTGGTTATCTTCCTCTACTGCGTCCCTTGCATCTTTTTAAAACTAGCTATAGTGCAGGAATCTCCACCTGCTATCCATCAGATACGCCTTTCGGCCTCTCCTTAGGCCCCGACTTACCCTGGGCGGACGAACCTTCCCCAGGAAACCTTAGACTTTCGACGGCAAGGATTCTCACCTTGCTCTCGCTACTTATTCCAGCATTCTCTCTTCTGCTTCGTCCACCAATGCTCTCGCTTTGACTTCTTCCTACTACAGAATGCTCCTCTACCACTTAGGAACATAGTTCCTAAATCCAAAATTTCGGTGTATAGTTTAGCCCCGGTAATTTTCCGCGCAAATTCACTCGACCAGTGAGCTGTTACGCACTCTTTGAATGTGTGGCTGCTTCTAAGCCAACATCCTGGTTGTTTGTGCAACTGGACATCCTTTTCCACTTAACTATACATTTGGGACCTTAATTGTCGGTCTGGGCTCTTTTCCCTTTTGACCACGGAACTTAGCTCCCGCAGTCTGACTCCTGAGTATTCTAATTATGGTATTCGTAGTTTGATAGAGTTTGGTAACCTGGTTTGGCCCCTACCTCATTCAGTGCTCTACCCCCATAATTCTTTGACCTCAAGGCTAGCCCTAAAGCTATTTCGAGGAGAACCAGCTATCTCCGAGTTCGATTGGAATTTCTCCGCTATCCACAGTTCATCCCGAAGCTTTTTAACGCTTATGGGTTCGGACCTCCACTGAATTTTACTTCAGCTTCATCCTGACCATGGATAGGTCACTCGGTTTCGGGTCTATTATATATGACTTATATCGCCCTCTTCAGACTCGATTTCTCTTCGGCTCCATTCCTTATTCAGAACTTAACCTTGCCATATAAAATAACTCGCCGGACCGTTCTACAAAAAGTACGACATCGCACCTTAACGTGCTTTGTCTGCTTGTAAACATAGGGGTTTCAGGTTCTCTTTCACTCCCCTCCCGGGGTCCTTTTCACCGTTCCCTCACGGTACTTGTTCTCTATCGGTTACCAAGTAGTATTTAGCCTTACGGAATGGTCTCCGCTCCTTCATACGAGATTTCTCGTGTCTCGCACTACTCTGGATTTATCTCGCCTTCACTCTGTTTTCATATACAGGACTTTCACCTTCTTTGGTTTACCTTCCCTGGTAATTCTACTAACATCATTCTTGGCTTTATTGATAATCCGAACCCCACAAATATTGCTATCTGTGGTTTGGGCTCTTCCTGTTTCGCTCGCCACTACTTCAGGAATCGTTGTTACTTTCTTTTTCCTATGGGTACTAAGATGTTTCAGTTCCCCACGTTCCCTTCCTATACACTACTTTACTCATGTATGGACCTACAGTCTTTTTTTACTGTATGAGTTTCCCTCATTCGGACACCCACGGCTCGATGGATATTTGCTCCTCCCCGTGGCTTTTCGCAGCTTATCACGTCCTTCTTCGGCTCTTGGTACCTAGGCATTCTCCCTACGCTCTTTGTAAGCTTAACCTTCTTTGTGATTATTCACTTCGTACTGCTTTGTCAAACTTCACTAAAAATCTCCTCAATATACAAATGTATTATTTCGTCGATTTTTGTTCGTTTTCCTCGCATTACTCGTAACTAATCCCAAAATCTTCTTTTAATTAATTGATCTAATTAATCGGTTTTCTTCATTGTTACAATTTTCTCAATGTTTAACATTGTCTCAATTGCTTTTGGTTGAATTGTTATACTAGACTTTCTTAATCTAATATACTAGTTTACCTTATTTTTTTTGCTTTCTCTATATAATTTTCAATGTACTTTTGCTTAGCTTTTATGCTAAGTGTGGTGGGCTCAAATGGAATCGAACCATCGACCTCACGCTTATCAGGCGTGCGCTCTAACCATCTGAGCTATGAGCCCATATTGTCTAGAGTTCTTTTTCTTCTAGTTCTTATTTCTTTTGTAGCTCACTCTAATTATTAATGTGCTTTTAAAAAACACATTGAAAAATAAATAACAAACCTCTTCTTTGAGAAGAAAGTTTTCTTTCTTCTCAAAGTCGTATATATTTTCTTTTGAAAATATATTTTCAAAACCTCTCTCTTTCTCCTTAGAAAGGAGGTGATCCAGCCGCACCTTCCGATACGGCTACCTTGTTACGACTTCACCCCAATCATTGATTCTACCTTCGACTGCTGCCTCATTTAACTGTTGGCTCACAGGCTTCGGGTATCCCCAACTCTCATGGTGTGACGGGCGGTGTGTACAAGGCCGGGAACGTATTCACGGCAGTATGCTGACCTGCCATTACTAGCAATTCCGGCTTCATGTAGGCGAATTTCAGCCTACAATCCGAACTGGGATGCTTTTTGGGTTTCGCTCCATATCACTACTTCGCTTCCCTTTGTAACATCCATTGTAGTACGTGTGTAGTCCCCAAGACATAAAGGGCATGATGATTTGACGTCATCCCCACCTTCCTCCGTATTATCTACGGCAGTCTCCTTAGAGTTCCCATCTCTACATGCTGGCAACTAAGGACAGGGGTTGCGCTCGTTGCGGGACTTAACCCAACACCTCACGGCACGAGCTGACGACAACCATGCACCACCTGTATACAGACTCCGAAGAGCTATTTAATCTCTTAAATATTCCTGTATATGTCAAGCCTTGGTAAGGTTCTTCGCGTTGCTTCGAATTAAACCACATACTCCACTGCTTTGTGCGGGCCCCGTCAATTCCTTTGAGTTTCAACCTTGCGGCCGTACTCCCCAGGTGGGATACTTATTGCGTTTGCGACGGCACAGAAGACTTAATATCTCCTACACCTAGTATCCATCGTTTACGGTGTGGACTACCAGGGTATCTAATCCTGTTTGCTCCCCACACTTTCGTGCCTCAACGTCAGTTACAGTCCAGTAAGTCGCCTTCGCCACTGGTGTTCCTCCTAATATCTACGCATTTCACCGCTACACTAGGAATTCCACTTACCTCTCCTGCACTCAAGAAAAACAGTTTTAGTTGCAGTTCCTCAGTTAAGCCGAGGGATTTCACAACTAACTTATCTTCCCGTCTACGCACCCTTTACACCCAATAATTCCGGATAACGCTCGCTCCCTACGTATTACCGCGGCTGCTGGCACGTAGTTAGCCGGAGCTTCCTCATAGGTACTGTCTTGTTTCTTCTTCCCCTAACGACAATAGTTTACAATCCGAAAACCTTCTTCCTATACGCGGCGTCACTGCGTCAGAGTTTCCTCCATTGTGCAATATTCCCCACTGCTGCCTCCCGTAGGAGTCTGGGCCGTATCTCAGTCCCAATGTGGCCGTTCAACCTCTCAGTCCGGCTACTGATCGTAGACTTGGTAGGCCGTTACCCCACCAACTATCTAATCAGACGCAAGGCCATCTTTTAGCGGATTACTCCTTTCCCGATTTGTACCATGTGATTCTCTCGGCATATGCGGTATTAGCAATGATTTCTCATTGTTATTCCCCTCTAAAAGGCAGGTTCCTTACGCGTTACTCACCAGTCCGCCACTAAAGCCATTGTTGTAAGTCTACTTCAACTTTCTTCGAACAAGTTCTCTGTCCATTTCCATTTCATTACAACGACTTCCGTTCGACTTGCATGTCTTATGGGCGCCGCCAGCGTTTATCCTGAGCCAGGATCAAACTCTCATATTTTTGGTTTATTTACTTCGATTATTTCTAATCTACTTAAATAACTTTTTGTTTTGAGTTTTTTGACTCTTAATTATTTTCTGGCTGTGATTTCTCACAGTATTTTTTATAGATAGTTTGCTTCTATCTTCCTTTATTATTTTTGGTTTCTCAAAGGTTTGTTATTTACTTTTCAATGTGCTTTTTTTTATGTTCACCGTTCTTGATGTGAACGAATGTTATTTTACTACTTTATTTTAAAAAAGTCAACACTTTTTTCAAAATATTTTTTAAATATTTTTGGGCAAAATAATAAACTAGTAAGATGCTATCCTAAAAATGACTTTTCTTTACTAATTTACCCTTCCACAAACGTATGTGACTTCGTCTATAAGTAGTAACTTATTTAATAATACCACACCAGTTTTATAAAGTCAATTTATTTTTGTAGTTTTTTAAAATTTTTTTATATTTTTTTTATAAGTTTATATATTTCTAGCTAATTCTCTTAAATTTAATCTCAAGATATTGGTCAAATTTCCACTAATATAACATCATCCCCTATGCATTTTATGTTCTGCCATTGTATTACAATATCGTTGTTTGAAGAGAACATACTTAAGAGTCTATTACTTCCTGGCACTATTATTGATGTAATTGTCCCTGTTTCCAAATCTGCGCATACATCTTGAACAAATCCCAATCTTTTTTTCCGTCTCGTATATTTATTACTTCTTTATGTTTGAAATCCATTCCTTTTTGTCCCATATGTTTTTTTCCTCCTGTATTTGTCTTCTTATATAATATGTTTATTTTATAAAAAAAATGCACCTATTTGAAGTGCACTCCAAATGTTAGACAAAAATTTAACATTTGGAGGTGTATTTTTTATTTATATATTCTCTTAATGTGATTTATTGCTGTTCTTTCTAATCTTGATACTTGTGCTTGTGAAATTCCTATTTCTTCTGCAACTTCTATTTGTGTTCTTCCTTCAAAAAATCTTTTATTTATTATCATTCTTTTCTTTTTCATTTAATCTTTTCATTGATTCTGCAATTGTGATATTTTTGTGTCCATAGTTCATCTGTATTTTTTTTTTTTTATCTTTTACTTGATCTATTATATATATGTTTTCTGTGTTTTCACTATAGGCCGGTTCTTGAAGTGATATCGGTTCCTGAATAGCATCCAAACTTATTACTATTTCTTCTTTGCTAACTTCTAATTGTTTAGCTATTTCTTCAATTGTTGCCTCTCTTTGTTCTTCTTCCTTATATATTTTTTTTCTTTTACTCCTAGTGCCTTGTACGCTAAGTCTCTTATTGATCTACTTACTCTGATAGAATTGTTATCTCTTAAATATCTTCTAATTTCCCCTATTATCATTGGAACTGCATATGTTGAAAATTGTACATTTTGACTCATATCAAAATTATCTATTGCTTTTATTAATCCTATGCAACCAACTTGAAACAGGTCATCAACATTTTCTCCTTTGTTATAGAATCTTTGAATTACACTTAATACTAATCTTAGATTTCCATTTATAAATTTTTTCTCTTGCTTCCAAATCTCCATGTTTTAGTTCTTTTAACAGCTCATTTCTTTCTTCATTTGATAATGCCTGTAAATTTGATGTATCAACACCACTTATCTCTACTTTTCTTATCAAAAGAAAACCTCCTTTGGAATTACTTGTTAAAAGTATTTCCAAAAGAGGAATTTTTATTCTTTATATTGTTCATTTATAGCTTTTAATTTTTTCCTTAGAATTTATAAATATGTTAACAATCTTAGGATCGAAAGCTTTACCACTTTGAGAAATAATGTAGTCTTCTACTTCCGAATATGGCATTGCCTTTTTTATATACTCTGTCATTTACTAATGCATCATACACATCTATAACAGCCATTATTCTAGATATAATATCTATTTTGTCACCCTTTAACCCGTCAGGATATCCTGTTCCATCATATTTTTCATGATGATGCAGAGTTATCTCTTTTGCATATTCTAAAAATGTCATTAGATATCTTATCGCTATATGTATTTTCAGAATTTGATGTCCTATTACAGTGTGCTGCTTCATTTTTTCGTACTCTTCATCTGTTAATTTTCCAGGTTTGTTTAATATCTCATCTGGTATTCCAACTTTTCCAATGTCATGTAATGTTGCCGCAACTCCTATATCTTCAATTGTCTTTTGTTGTTCAAATTCTCCTGTGTTAAAAGATTTTTCAAATTCTTCCAACATTACTTTCATGTACTCTTGTGTTCTTTTTAAATGCGCTCCTGTTTCTTTACTCCTTACAGATGTTAAGTTCACTAAACTCTCATATAAAAAATTTGTATATGTCTGAAATCTCATTGTTATATCCTTGAATTGTGTTTTCAATATTCTCTTCTTTGTCCTTTTTTTTCTATTATATCAGTTAGTACTAATCCTATATTCTTAACATTGTCTATTCTTCTTATATATCCATCTGTGCTTGTTATTGTTACGTCTTCTTGTTTTTGATTATTAACTTTATAGTCTAAAAAACAACACTAGGTTTTCTTTTGAATTGTATGCCGCTTCTTCTTTAGCATTTTCATCAGTTTTATCAATTAAAATTGCTCCCCAATTTCTTTTGTTTCCACTATTATGTTTATATCTTTTTGTATTCAATGTACATATAACATTAAAATTATTATTCAAACTTTCTAGCAATTCCCAGTTTCTAATTTTATCTGCTATAAATAATATTGTTTCTCTTTTTTTTTGTTTTCATTTCCCGGAAGTACAGTTTTCACCTATTATACCCTGCACTATATTTTTTAAATCTTCTGGTTTCACTGGTTTTTGAATATATGACTGTATATAATTTTTTTGTTATCTTCTATAACTTTTCTCTGTAATATTAGTTGCTGTAAGTGCAACTATTGGTGATTGAACGCCAAGCTCTGTTTTCATTATTCTAGATATATCATACCCATTATATTTTGGCATATGAATATCCATAAGTATTACTGCATAATAGTCTGTTCCATTCTCTTCTATTTTTTTTTATTGCCTCCATACCATTATCAGCGATGTCACACTCTAAATTTATTTCCGATAATATTTGAGAAGTAATTTCATTTATTGTTTTATTATCATCTACAAGTAAAACTTTATTAGAATTTATTTTGATTGTTTCTCTCTTGCTAAAGTTATTATTTACAGCTTCATTTTTTACACTTAAAGCAATACGTAACTTC
>VOFJ01001451.1_pt1 | contig 47945 bp, 92 predicted proteins | sample 5384081 | NCBI WGS metagenome assembly VOFJ01 (sample SAMN12384729, study PRJNA508395) | human gut metagenome | isolation source: healthy gut I | host: Homo sapiens
CATTTCGATTTACGTATTGCTTGATTTCTTTTTTTGAAAGGGTATTGCAGGAATGCTACTCTTTTATTATAGTATGATAGAAAAAATAAAAGAGGGGGGAATGAAATGAGTAATATTATAGATGCAATTATAAATTTGTTGAATCATCCTGTTACAGAGTTGAAGGAAACCTATGTACGAAAAAATAGAGCAAACAGTGCAGGGGATGCACTGGAGGAATATGTAAAGGATTTATTTGCAAGTACCTTTGATGAGCATGATGAAGCAAATAGATTGCAGAAGATTTCTGATACTTTTTTTCTTATTTAGGCAATGACAGTAATCCGCCGGATGCTATGCTTAGAAATGGGGATGCAATTGAAGTAAAAAAGATTGAAGCAGATAATTCAGCACTTGCGTTAAATTCCAGCTATCCAAAACAGAAACTGTATGCTTCTTCGCCAATGATTTCAAATGCATGCAGAAATGCGGAGGATTGGGAAGAAAAGGACATGATTTATGTGGTTGGTATTCTGAAAAGGAATAAACTGAAGCATTTATGTATGGTATATGGTTTGGATTATTGTGCATCTGTTGAAACCTATGAATCCTTAAAACAAAGGATTAAGGATGGAATTATGCAGATTCCTAATATTAGCTTAACTGACACAAGAGAATTGGGAAAATTGAATAAAGTAGATCCTCTTGGGATTACATATTTAAGAATACGAGGTATGTGGGGGAATTGAAAATCCTTTTCAGGTCTTTAAATATATTTTTATTCGTGATATGGAAAAGAGTTTAACTTTATGGCGGTAATTAACAAAAAAAAATATGAAACCTTTCCAAATAGAAAGAATTTAGAAGATCTGGCTAAGGAAAAAGAAAATGTTGTGCATTTCAGATGTTAAAATAAAAAATCCAGATAATCCAGCACAGTTAAGAGATGCAAAACTGATTTCCATTAGGTTTTAGGAGGTTTAATAATGAAAATAATTAGTTTGTTTTCCGGTGCAGGGGGGGCTTGATTTAGATTTGAAAAAGCAGGATTTACAATTGCTATGGCAAATGAATACGACCCCACAATCTGGGAAACCTATGAAAAAAAAATCATACTGCGCCACTAATCAAGGGGGATATCAGAAATATACAGGAATCTGATTTTCCAGATGAAATAGACGGTATTATTGGTGGTCCGCCTTTGCCAGAGCTGGAGCGAAGCTGGTTCGCTAAGAGGAATTAACGATGAGAGAGGACAGCTATTTTTTTGACTATATTCGAATTTTAAAAAGTAAAAAGCCAAAATTCTTCTTAGCAGAAAATGTTTCCGGTATGCTGGCAAACAGACACTCTGTAAGTGAAAAAATATAATAGGATTATTTGAAAAATGTGGCTATGATGTTACAATCAACTTAGTAAATGCGTCAGATTATGGTGTACCTCAGGATAGAAAAAGGGTTTTTTATATCGGATTTCGGAAGGATTTAAATATAAGGTTTCAGTTTCCTGCACCTACTACACCTAAAAAAAAAGAGGATAAAAAGACGTTTTTTTCAGGCGATTGGTGATTTAGATGGAACAGCAGTACCGGCACTCCCGAGAAATAAAACAAATGGTAAGCTAGAGATTCTAAATCATGAATACTTTACAGGTGCGTATTCTACGATTTTTATGAGCAGAAACAGAGTAAGGGCATGGGATGAACAGGCATTTACTGTGCAGGCGAGCGGAAGACAATGTCAGTTGCATCCACAAGCACCAAAAATGCTTTTTTATTGAAAAAATAAACGAATTTTTGTTCCTGGAAAAGAAGATTTGTATAGAAGATTATCAGTAAGAGAATGTGCAAGAGTACAAGGGTTTCCAGATGATTTTGAATTTATCTATACAGATGTAGATAATGGATATAAAATGATAGGGAATAAAGTTCCTGTTGAATTGTCTTATATTATTGCAAAGGAAAATACGAAAACAATTAGAATTATGTAGTTCTACAGAAAATAAGAAGAAAAAAAAGAGGATGTTTTTTAACATCCTCTTTTTGGAGACTGTGAGAAAAAGTCTGTAAATAAGATTCTTCTATGATATGTAAGGGTGGCAAGCCTACAGTTTGAGCTTTTCACCCTTGCTTTATATATAACAGTTGTTGAATGGCATGTCAAGAGCAGGCGGTTTTCCGCCTGTCTTGATCGTCGGTTTACTCGTTATTCTGGAAGACGACCTTCGTACATAATACTCAGTTCGCCATATACCTGCGCCCAGTTTCGAATCGTGCTGGTCCATTTTTTCGTAGCTTCAAAAGTAGCAAGGTACAGCGCCTTTAAAAGGGCCGTATCGCTTGGGAATACGCTTCTCTGACGATTCAGTTTCCGATAAGTGGAATTCAGGGATTCAATAGAATTTGTAGTATAAATCACCGTTCTGACCGTCGTTGAAAACTTAAAGATTGGCGAGATTGCGTCCCAGTTATCCTTCCAGCGCTTCATGGAATTCGGATATTTCGGTGTCCATTTTTTCTGTTACACGCTCTAAGGCTGCCAGAGCTTTTTTTCATCTGTGGCCTGATAAATGGTTTTCAGATCCGTAGCGAAGGCTTTTCTGTCTTTATCCGGGACATATTTCAACGTGTTTCTTACCTGGTGTACGATACAGCGCTGATACTCGGTTTTTGGAAAAGCTGCAGCGATTGCTTCTTTGATGCCGGTTAAACCATCTGCACAGATGATTAATACATCTTTGACACCCCGGTTTTTCAGTTCGTTCATAACGGAAAGCCAGTATTTTGCGCTTTCGTTGTCGCCAACGCTGATGGTCAGAACCTCTTTCTTTCCTTCCGTGTTGATTCCAAGAATCACGTAAGCAGCAAGCTTTCGGATCACGCCATTATCCCTTACGGAATAGTGGATTGCATCAATGTAGAGAATGGGATAGACCTCGTCCAGTGGTCGATTCTGCCAGTCTTCGATCTGTGGCAGGATCTTATCGGTCACATCAGAAATAAAACTCTCCGAGGTCTCAAAGCCATAAATATCTTCGATGGTTTCGGAAATCTGCCGGGTAGTCATTCCTTTGGCATACATGGAAATGATCTTCTGATCAATATCGGAAATATCTTTCTGACGTTTTTTCACAACCTGTGGTTCAAACGTTGATTTGCGATCCTGTGGCACTTCGATTTCCATCGAGCCATACTGGCTGTTGACCTGTTTCCGCTTATAACCATTGCGATAATCATCATTATCTGAGCGTTCTGATTTTTCATAGCCGAGATGATCATCCATTTCCGCTTCCATCATTTCCTTAATGGTGCCGCCCAAGAGATCTTTAAGTGCGTCCTGAATGTCTTCTGCAGACTGGATATCGTACTCTTCCAGGAGCTGATGGATGATGTTTCGTTTTCCTTCTGTCATTTGTACACGATGTACAGGTTTCTTTTTTGTCTTGCCATAAAAAGGTCCTCCTAATGATATTTATTGTATCATAGAAGAACCTTCTAAACATTATTTTTAGACAGAAAAAGTCTCACATACCCTCTTTTTGATACATAGAATTTTTTTTCAGAAGCGGAAATCCCGATTTCCTTTTTCAATCTCAACCAGATTTTTCCGTACAATCTCCTGAATTTTTTCCTTCGGGATGGATTTGATTTCCTCTAAAATCAGCTTTTCCCCGATTTCCTTTGTTTTCGGTGCGGCATAGTCAATCAGATATTCCTTGAGCGTCATCAGTGCATTGGGCAGGCAGCAGTTCTGGATCTGTCCGCTCTTGCACAGGCTCATGAAGCGGTCGCCCGTCCTGCCCTCACGGTAGCAGGCGGTGCAGAAGCTGGGGATATAGCCCAAATCCATCAGCCATTTCACGATTTCATCCAGTGTGCGGTTATCGCTGACATCAAACTGTGCGGAATTATCCTCCTCTGCTTCTTTTTTCATAATAGCCGCCGACACTCGTGCTGGAGCCGCCGCTGATTTGGGATACCCCAAGACTCAGTACACGTTCTCTGCTTTCCCTGACTTTCTCTGGTGGAAACAATCATGCCCGTATAGGGAACGGCAACACGGATGCAGGCAACGATTTTTGCAAAGGTATCATCATCAATGCCGTTATCGAAGGCGGAGGGGTCAATATCGTCGGCATGGCGGATTCTGGGTACGCTGATGGTATGCGGCCTTACGCCGAATACGCTTTCCAGATGCTCCGCGTGCATCAAAAGCCCTGCAAATTCATAGCGATACAGCTCCAAGCCGAACAGAACGCCAATCCCGACATCATCAATGCCGCCCTGCATGGCCCGGTCCATGGCCTCGGTGTGGTAGGCATAATCATGCTTTAGAAACCTGTGGGATGCAGGTGCTCATAGCTTTCCCTTGTTGTAGGTCTCCTGAAAGAGGATATATGTCCCGATGCCGGCATCCTTCAGCTTACGGTAATTTTTCACCGTTGTTGCCGCAATATTGACATTCACGCGGCGAATCGCGCCGTTTTTTATGCTTGATGCTGTAAATCGTTTGAATACTTTCCAGTACATATTCGATGGGGTTATTGACAGGGTCCTCGCCTGTTTCCAGTGCCAGACGCTTATGCCCCATATCCTGCAAAGCCGTTACCTCTCTGACGATTTCCTCTTGTGTCAGCTTTTTTTTCTGCGGATGTGCTTTTTTTTTCGCATGGTAAGGACAGTAGAGGCACCCGTTGATACAGTAATTAGACAGGTACAGAGGGGCAAAAATGACAATGCGGTTTCCATAAAAATCCTTCTTAATCTGCTTTGCCAGCGCGTAAATTTCTTTCGTTTTTTCGGGAATATCGCAGTCCAGAAGCACCATTGCCTCTCTGTGAGAAAGTCCCTTTCTGAGCCTTGCCTTTTTCGATAATGCTGTCGATTAAGGGAATGTTGTGCTTATTTTCCTCTGCATAGGCAAGGGTTTCCAGAATTTCCTCGTGGTTGATGAATTCCTCTGCCTTTTTGGGAGTGGGGGGTTGTAGGGATACATTGCTTTATCTTCCTTTCTTTTTTTATCTCTTTTTTTGCGGACAAAAAAATACGCCCCGAAAAAAAAATATGGAGAAAGGGCGCAGAAATTCCGTAAAACGTATGTATGACCCACCCTTTCACGCAGAAGCCTTTCTTTGTGTCAGCAGCTGTTTGATTTTTATTTTGTCTCCTTGCAGAAAGCGCGTGGCTTGCTGTGCGGAGGAATTTACCACATCATACCATATCTGCGCGCGGCGGACAACGCTAAATTAGAAGGTTTTGTCAAAAAAAAACCGCTGAAGACGATGGGTTTTTGCAAAAAACATGATATTGTATTTGATAAAAATCCTCCTTTTCTGTCTGTTTTTGACAGGAAATACTTGAAATAGACAGATTTCTTTCATATAATTTTAATATACACGAACTGTGATATATATGGGTAGGGGAAGCGGACAAATCGCAATCCTGTGGATAATAAGGCAGTCAGCAGTCCGCTGACTGCCTTATTATTTATAAATGGGCATAAAAAAAGAGGAGAGGGTGTTATGCAGAAACAGAAAATCAGGGGCATGGTTTTGGCGGCTGTGGTCTGCTGTGTCAGCCTGTCCGGCTGCGGCGCGGCGGAAAAAACGGCACAGCAGACAGATTTGCCGGATATTTATCATCGGCAGTGATAATTATCCGCCTTATAATTATGAGAATGTGGACGGCAAACCAACGGGGATAGATGTGGATTTAGCGACAGAAGCCTTTCGCCGCATGGGATATCAGGCGGTGTTTACCTATATCGATTGGGAGGAAAAGAAGGAGCTGGTTGACAGCGGAAAAATCGACTGCATCTGGGGCAGCTTTTCTATTGATGGGCGCGAGGAAGAATACCAATGGGCAGGGCCTTATCTGTACAGCCGTCAGGTGGTGGCGGTGCGCTCCGATAGCGACATTCGCACTCTGCAGGATCTGGCCGGTAAGGTGGTGGCGGTGCAGTCCACCACAAAGCCGGAGGAACTGTTTTTGAATGCGGAGCAGAACGGTCTGCCCGCCCCGGCTGCGCAGGCTGTATTCCCTGCAGAATCGGGATCTGCTCTACACCACCCTGCTCAAAGGCTACGCGGACGCCTTAGCCGCCCACGAAAGCGCCATCCGGCAGTTCATGAAGGATTACAGCGTTGAATACCGCATTCTGGACGAGCCGCTGATGACGGCGCGGCTGGGCGTTGCCTTTGCCAAAGAGCGCGGCGATGACCTGCCGCAGCAGCTGACGGAGGTTTTTCGGGAGATGCTGGCAGATGGCACCGTCCGGCAGATCGTGAGCCGCTATCTGGACGACCCCGGGCACTATCTGGATGGACTGGAGGACAGCGCCCATGCATGACGGAATGGAAAAAGGGTCACTCCTTGGTTATCAGCCGGAAGCAGCACATTCTGATCTGTGCGCTTGCTGGGTTGCTGATACTGGGCGGTGTGCTGGGGCTTTCGGCCCACAGCGACCTGCAAAATGCAGAAAAGCAGTTTGAGGATACCATCAGCTATGTTAAGGAGCAGTGCACCAGCTACGATAACCTGAACCTTGCCACCGAGGCCAAAAGCCTGATGCGGGTGATGGAAAACGCGCAGCATCTGTGCAGCGAGATCGCCCGGGACCAGCAGGAGAACCCCGGGCGGGTGCTGGACGATGCCGCTATGGAAGAATATTTGCAGGATTATACCCTCAGCGGCATCCTTGTGCTTTCGGCAGAGGGCAAAATTTTGTGCGGTGCCTCACAGGATGGCCGGGTGGCTGACCCGCAGGTCCGGGAACAGATGGAAAAGGAACTGGCCGGTTCTATCGTGCTGAAGGTGGCCGACCACCCCCAGCAGGTCTATGCCGGGCGGACGGAAAAGGAGGACAGCTCCTATGTGGACACCGCAGCCTGTGCCCGGAAAGATGGGGACGGGGTGCTCGTGGTGTACTACCGCACCACGGCAGAATATGTGCGCAATTACAGTCTGTCCTATCAGAACTGCGTACAGGGCTATAACCCCGCTGTGGACGGCATTATCGTGGTGACCAGTGGGCGAATGAAATCATGGCCAAACGAGGAAAAACCTTTTTGGCGGATACCACTGTGGATGAAAATCCCCAGTGCTTTTCTGCCTTAAAAGCGCGCAGCACAGACGGCGGCATGATCCATGTGCACAGCACCACCGGGAGAACGGCGTGCGCTATTTTGGTCTGATGGGCATGGGCGGAATTGTATGTTTATGCTTACCTGCCGCAACGCGCTGTTTTTCGCACCACGCCTGAAAATAGCTTTTCGCCATGGTGATTTATCTTGTTATTCTTGCGGCTATTCGCATGGTGCGCTGGAAAACGGCACAAAGCTATCGAGAAAAGCAGCTTGCCATCCAAAAGGAATATACAGAGCAGCTGCAGCTGAAAAATGAACAGCTTTATGCAGCGGTGGAGCAGGCAGATCGTGCCAATGCCGCAAAGACCGCTTTTTTTCAGCGCATGAGCCACGATATCCGCACGCCCTTAAACGGCATTATCGGTCTGCTGGAAATTGATGAAGCGCATGCGGAGGATCATGCCCTCATCCGTTCCCATCAGAAGAAAATGAAGGTTGCCGCCAAGCATCTGCTTTCTCTTATCAATGATATTTTGCAGATGAGCAAGCTGGAAAGCGGCGAGGTTATCCTTTCCCCACGAAATCATTGATTTAAATCAACTGACGAGGGATATTCTGACCATTATGGAACAGCGTGCCGCGGAAGCAGGCATCACGCTGCGATATGAAGGAGGCTTCGCGTGCATGGAAATCAGCAGAGTTTATGGCAGTCCCCCTCCATCTGCGGCAGATTTTCCTGAATATTTATGGCAACTGTATCAAATATAATAAAAAGCTGCGGCAGGGTGGAAACGGCTGTCAGCTGTCTTGGCATTGCGGACGGAAGGGTTACCTATCGTTGGGTCATCCGTGATACGGGTATCGGCATGAGCAAGGAATTTTTGCAGCATATCTTCACGCCCTTCTCGCAGGAGCGCAGCGACAGCACCCGTCAGGGAACGGGGCTTGGCATGGCGATTGTGAAAAGCCTGATTGATGAAATGCAGGGAACGATTGCGATTGAAAGCGAGGAGGGCGTAGGCTCTGTTTTCACCATCACGCTGCCCTTTGAAATTGCAGCAGCGCAGCCGCAGACAGAACAGCCTGCCCCTGCCAAGGCGGCGGATATCAGCGGTCTGCACCTGCTCTTAGTAGAGGATAATGCGCTGAATGCGGAGATTGCCGCGGCACTTCTTGCTGATCGCGGTGTCAGCGTGGAGCTTGCGAGGGATGGCAGTGAGGCGGTGCGGATGTTCCGTGAAGCGCCTGCCGGCACCTACGCAGGCATAATTATGGATATTATGATGCCTGTGATGGATGGACTGACCGCAACCAGAGCCATTCGCGCACTGGAACGTGCGGATGCAAAAACCATTCCCATCATTGCCATGACCGCCAATGCCTTTGAGGAGGATGCCCGAAAATGCCTCGATGCAGGGATGAATGTGCATTTGGCAAAGCCGCTCTGCATGGAGGAGTTGGTTGCCACTTTAGCGCGGCTATGCAATTAAGTCGAAATTTTCACTGCGGAGGGGTTCGGGAACCCTGTTTTCAACTTATGTGTGCCGGCACACGTCAAAGCAGCACTTTTTTGATAGAAAGTATCTATTCTTTCATAGACACCTTCGATATGTCAAAAAAAGTGCTGCTTTTTTCTGTCTATTTTTATCCCGCTTTTAGCTGCTTTTTTATACCCTGCAATGCGTAATCACGAACTGCTTAAATCTCTGTACCACAGGGGGGGAGATATCTGTCCTTGAGGGTTGCCATATAGAAATTTTCGCTCCCAATAGGGGTAGGAAATCTGGATGATTTTGACATTCAGCCGCAGCAGCTCCTCCATGTAAGGCACAACGGCAATGCCAAACCCCTGCGCTACCAGCCCTGCGATTACCTGATCCTCTTGAATCTCATAGGCAATATTCGGGCGTTTTCCGATTTTTTTCAAACAGACGGTCAATGACGATGCGCAGACCCGATTTTTCCGCAAAATAAACATGTGGATAGGGCAGGGTTTCTGTCAGATCAACGGTGTAACGGTTCGCCAGAGGGTGATTTCTCGGCTTTTGATGAGGACTAAATCCCTGCTTGGAAACAGGGATAAATTCAATGGTTTTCTCGTTTTCCAGCTGTGTGCAGAAAAACCATGTCGTATTTTTTTCATCCTTTAGACCCCTGCAAAAGCGGCTGTGTCACGTCTGTGTAGAACTTGAACTGAATGTGCTTGTCCTTCTGCTCCTGCAAAAAGCCGTTTGCCAGCTCCGGAATGAGCGAAAGCCCCAATGTACGCAGAAAGCCAAGCTCAATGCAGCCCCCCACGGGAGATATGCGCCATGGTTTCAATGCCGTTATCCAGAATTTCCAAGGATTTTTCTACATAGGAAAGGAACTGCATACCCTCCTTTGTCAGCGTGGAGGAGCGGTTTTTGCGCTCAAAAAGCACCACCCCAAGCTCCGCCTCCAGCTGTGCGATGGCATGGCTCAGACTTGGCTGTGCAATACACACAGACGCTCCCGCTGCCTTGCCGAAGTGCTTCGTTTCCGCCAGCGTGACAAAATAGCGCAGCTGATACAGATTCATAGAGATCCCCCCATTTTTCAAATAATTTTAGAATCAGCAAATAATATGCCATCTGATTTTTTCTATTTTCAGTATACCATACGCTATAGACAAAAATCTATCAAAACATATAAAATAATCAATTTGTGCTTTTTTAATTTCTGCGATACACTGAGCCTGTAAGACAAAGCGCGCAAAAAAAGAATTCAAAACACGAAAGAAAAGGAGAATCCTCTCATGGATATTTCAGGGAAAAACAAGGCTTTTCGGGTTAATCGGTTCTCCCGTAGAACATTCAAAATCCCCTGCCATGTATAATTATTGCTTTGATAAGTGGAAATTGGATTATAAGTATCTTGCGTTTGATGTAGACAAAAATCAGACATCGGATGCCATCCAAGCCTTCCGTACCTTTCAAATGAAGGGGGCAAACATCACGATGCCCCCTGTAAGCAGGAGGTACTCAAGTATCTGGATGAAATTTCCCCGGCGGCGCGTCTGGTCGGCGCATGCAACACCATTGTGAACCACGACGGTGTTCTGACAGGCTACATCACAGACGGCGAGGGCTACATTGAAAACCTGCGCCACGAGGGCGTAGAGGTCAAAAGGAAAGAAAATCACCCTTCTGGGGGCAGGCGGTGTTTCCTCCGCCATTCAGGCACAGGCGCTGCTGGACGGCGCAAAGAGATTGCCGTTTTCAATAAGAAGGATGCCTTCTGGGAGAAGGCGGTTGCGAAGGCGGCGGAATATCAGAAGCCGCCTTTCCTTCTCAGAAAATCACGGTATACGATATGGACGATGCCGAAAGGCTGGCAGCGGAAATCCGCACAAGCGATATCCTTTCCAATGCCACAAGGGTTGGGATGCACCCCCTTTGGAGAATATCAGCATCATCACAGACCACTCCTTTGTTTCGTAAGGAGCTGGTAGTCACCGATGTGGTTCTATGAGCCCGAAAAAACAAAGCTTTTACAGGATGCCGAAGCGGCAGGCTGCAAAAACAGTCGGCGGTCTGGGGATGCTCATCTATCAGGGCGCGGCGGCAGCAAAGCTGTATACCGGCTTGGATATGCCTGTAGAAGAGGTCAAGGAAAAATTTTTCCAAAAATAAAATGCTTCAAAAATAAAGAGAGTCAGAAATTTGAGAAAAGAGGGAAGAAATGAATCAAGAAAAAGTATTATCCTACGGCGGTGGCGTTATACATCACCTACTTCATTCTTGGTATTGCCGTAACGATTATGGGTCAGTATAAGCAAAGCCTTGCAGCCATGTGGGGTGCAAATCAGCTGGCAGACGGCAGCTTCGATGTCAGTAAGGTTATGGCAATCATTGCGGCTGTCGGTCTGGGGCGGTTAATTGCCTTTCCGTTTGCAGGGCCCTTTTCCGATAAATACGGCAGACGACTGAGCGCATTGGTCGGCGTTGTGTTCTTTGCCGTCTTCTTTATCGGCATTACCTTTTACACACAGCACGGTTTTGGCATATATCCTGATGATTTGCAGCGGCATGGCAAACTCCTTTTTTGGATACAAGCATTACGCCCTCCCTGTATGGAAATCTTCAAGGAAAACGGTGCGATTGCAAACCTGTTTACAAAATTCGCAATTTCTATGGCACAGTTCCTGCTGCCATTTTTAATCACCTTCGTTGCAGCAAGAGATATGTCCTTCCGCACACTGTATTTCCTGGCGGCAGGCATCATCATCGTAGATGGTATCTTCCTTGCCATTCTGCCGTTCCCTCCCAAAGGAGGAGGCACCTAAGGCGGCAGACGGCACAGTGGAAAAAGAGAAAAATGAAGCTGACACCCTCCGCAATTTTGCTGGTTTGCATCGGCTTCACCGCATCCACAACCTTCATGCTGTTCATGAACTGCAATCAGGAGCTGGGCAAGCTTTATGGCATGACAAATCCCTCCATGATTCAGTCCTTCTATTCCGCGGGCATCATCTGCGCAGTCCTTCTGACAGCGGCACTGATGAAAAAAAAAGGGTTTGAAGCCCATCCGCGTTCTGGTTATCTATCCTTGTGTTGCATTCTGCGCGCTGCTGCTGATGTATTTCGTGCAGATTCCGCAGATTTGTATGATTGGCGGCTTCTTAATCGGCTACTTCGCAGCAGGCGGCGTATTGCAGCTGGCAACCTCTACGGCGAATGAAATGTTCCCCAGAGATAAGGGGAAAATCACAGCAGTTGTTATGATTGCATCCTCCATTGCAAACTATGCGGTGCTGAATGTCGCAAGCCTGCTTTCCAAGGTGGGCGGCGTAGAGGCCCCCAGATATATTCTGCTGTTCAATGCAGTAGTAACGGCAATCGGTATTGTGTTTGCCATCATTCTGAACCTGCGCTTTGAAAAGGACGCACAGTAATCACCTTTTACAAAAGATAAAAATTACAGAAAAACCTTGCAGCAGAAAAGAGGAACCAAATGGAAAAAGAGCTTACCTGCCTGAGAAGCATTATTGCGGATTGCGATGAGCGCATCACCGCCGCACTGAAAACCAGAATGGAATGTATCGAAGGCATCATTACATACAAAAGAGAGAAAAGGTCTGCCCGTTTTGCAGCCGGAGCAGGAGAAAAAGCAGCTGGAACGGGTTGCCGCTGAGGTAGCAGGTACCATATTTGAGGAGGAAATCCTGCATATCTTCGAGGGCATTATCGAAAACAGCAAGCGGATTCAGGCGAAAACGCTGTTTGATAAAAAATATCCTGCTCATCGGCTTCATGGGTGCAGGCAAAAAGCACTGTTTCCGCCAAGCTGAGCGAGCTTCTGGCAATGGAAATCATGGAAATGGATGCCCATATTCAGGAAAAAAAGAGGGCATGAGCATCAAGGAAATCTTCGCAGTCAACGGGGAGGAATATTTCCGCAACTGCGAAAGCAATACCCTCATCGAATTACGCGAGAAAAAGCACATGGTTGTCTCCTGCGGCGGCGGCGACCCCTCAGAGAGAAAAACGTGGAGCTGATGAAAACAGCGGCTATGTGGTCTGGCTGACGGCAACGCCCGAAGCCATCTACGAAAGAGTAAAGGACAGCACGGAGCGCCCTCTTTTTAAATGGCAATATGAACGTGCTCTTTATTCAAAAACCTTATGGAAAGCCGCAGAGAAAAATACGAAAAGAGCGGCGGATATCGTCATTGATACCACCGGTAAGGAAATCGAGGAAATCTGTGAGGAACTGCTGCAAAAGCTTTCCGCACTGAGAAAATAAAGAAGGATAAGAGAAAAAGAGAACTACAAAGGAGGAACTATCTCATGTCTAAAAAAAAATATCCCATCACAGTCAGCTCCTGGACACTGGGCGATCAGTGTACCTTTGAGGAAAGAGTAAAAGCAGCCAAGGAGGCAGGCTTTGAAGGTATCGGTCTGCGTGCGGAAACCTATGTGGATGCACTGAACGAAGGTCTGTTTGATGCAGATATTCTGGCAATTTTGAAAAAATACGATATGAAGGTTACAGAAGTGGAATATATCGTGCAGTGGGCGGAGGATCACCGTTCCTATGAACAGAAAATATAAGGAACAGATGTGCTTCCACATGTGCGAGCTGTTCGGCGTGAACCACATCAACTGTGGTCTGATGGAAAACTATTCCGTTGCACATACTGCACAGAAGCTGAAGGAGCTGTGCCACAGAGCAGGCAAATACACCATCGGCGTAGAGCCTATGCCTTACAGCGGCCGCCCGATGTGAAAAAGGCATGGGCAGTGGTAAAGGAAAGCGGCTGTGAAAATGCAAAGCTGATTCTGGACAGCTGGCATTGGCTGAGAGCAAATCAGCCCGTTGACCTCTGTTTTGGAAGGGATTCCCGCAGAAAAGATTGTTTCCGTACAGATTAACGACGTTTATGAAAGACCCTATGCAGCATCCATTCTGAGAGATGAATCTATGCATGACAGACTGGCACCCGGCACAGGCTGCGGCAATACAGCAGCATTCTGCCGTATGCTGAAGGAAAAAGGGCATCGAACCCAAGGCAATGGGTGTTGAGGTTATCAGCGATGCGATTCTGGCAAAGGGTGTAGCGGCAGCGGCAAAATTTAACTTTGACAATACCGTAAAGGTGCTGCAGGAGGGCTGGCGAGGCAATGCCGAAAAATAAGAGGAGGAACTATATATGGTTGTACTGATTGCAAAAAAAACACCGTAAAGGAAGGCTTACAGCAGGAGTTTCTTAAGCTTGCGAAGGAAATGACTGTAAAAACAAGACAGGAAAAAGGGCTGCATCAGCTATGATCTGGCAAGCGACCAAAGTGATGCACAGGTGTTCTACTTTATCGAAAAATATCAGGATGAAAAGGCGGTGGAATTTCATCGGGCAACCGAGTATTTCCAAACCTTAGTGCCACAGATTGGTGCGCTGCGTGTGAAGCCCTCCGAGGTCAGCACCTGCACCGTTGTGGAATAACAATAAATAAAAAAGAAAAACGGAAATGAAGCACGAAGGAAAAAAAAAAAAGAGTAAGAAACGGAGGAGAAAAAACATGAAATTTGAAGCTATGTTCCAGCCCATTCAGATTAACCCCATGACAGTGGCAAAACCGCTTTGTTATGTCTCCCATGGGCAATAACTTCGCAAACACAGACGGCACCATGAGCGAACGCTCCGCATCCTATTACGGCGCAAGAGCAAAGGGCGGCTTTGGTCTGATTACATTCGAGGCAACCGTTGTTTATAAAGAAGCAAAGGGCGGCCCAGAAAGCCCTGTCTGTATGATGACAGCACAGTCAGCAGCTTTCAGGCAGCCATCGCAGCCTGTCATCAGGCAGGGGCGAAGGTTTCCATCCAGCTGCAGCACGCAGGTACGAAGGCAATACAAAAATCACAGGCTACCCTCTGAAGGCAGCAAGTGCTATTCCTGCATCCTGTGGCAGAGAAACACCCGAAGCCATCACAAAGGAAGAGCTTTATCGCCTGATTGAATGCTACGGTGATGCAGCAGTCAGAGCAAAAAAGCAGGCGCAGATGCCGTAGAAATCCATTGCGCACATGGCTATCTGGTTAGCACATTTATCTCCGCAAGAACCAATAAGCGTGTGGATGAATTCGGCGGCTCCTTTGAAAACCGTATGCGTCTGCCCAAGCTGATTATCGAAAATATCCGTAAGAAAGCAGGCGATTCTCTGGCAATCCTCTGCCGTATCAATGCAACAGATGATGTTGAGGGCGGTCAGACTGCACAGGATGCCGCAGCAGTTGCCTCCCTATCTGGAAAAGGAATGTGGCGTAGATGGTCTGCACCTTTCCAGAGCCGTACATCTGCATGATGAATGTATGTGGGCGCCCAGCCTGATTCATGGCGGCTTCAGCGCAGATTATGTCACAGAAATCAAGCGCGCAGTTTCCGTTCCCATTATCACAGTCGGTCGTTATACAGAGCCCCAGTATGCAGAGCTGATGATTGCAGAGGGCAGAGCAGACCTGGTTGCCTTCGGCAGACAGAGCATCGCAGACCCCGAAATGCCCAATAAGGCAAAGGCAGGCAGACTGGATTTGATGAACCCCTGTATCGGTTGTTTGCAGGGCTGTGTTCCAATATGTTCAAGGGCGAACCCATCACCTGTCTGGTCAACCCTCTGGCAGGCAGAGAAGCAGACTTCAAGCCTGCACAGACAAAGAAAAATGTTATGGTTATCGGCGGATACTTCCTTTCGGCGGTCTGTACGCAGCATTTACCGCAGCGCAGAGAGGCCATGCCGTAACACTGTATGAAAAAGGCGACATTCTCGGCGGCAATATGCGTCTGGCTGCATACCCTCCCGGGAAGGGCGATATCACAAATATGGTAAGAAGCTATATCGCAAAATGCGAAGAATATGGCGTAAAAATGGTTATGCACACGGAAGTGACTCCTGCTATGGTTGCAGAAGCAAAGCCCGATGCAGTTATCGTTGCAACAGGCTCCAATCCGCTGGTGCTGCCTATCCCCGGGCATCAATGATACAGGTGTCATCCATGCAGGTGACCTTCTGGATGGCAAGGCATCCGTAGGCAAAAAGGTTCTGGTTGTCGGCGGCGGCATGGTTGGCTGTGAGGTGGCAGACTTCTTGGGCGAGCTGGGGCCATGAGGTATCCGTAATCGAATTGAGAGATCAGCTTGGTCCCGATGTCATTCCCGAACACCGCAAATTCCTCATGAAGGATTTTGAAGCATATAAAGTACAGGGTGTAACAGGTGCAAAGGTAGCGCAGTTCTTCACAGACGGCGTATCCTACACACTGGCAGACGGCACCGAGGGCAGATTGGAAGGCTTCGACAACGTGGTTCTGGCGATGGGCTATCGCAATAACGATACCATCAGCGAGGAAATCAAAAAATCGTTGCGGAGACCTATGTCATCGGTGACGCAGTGAAGGCAAGAAAGGCACTGGATGCAACCGCAGAAGGGCTGAATGCCGCACTGGAAATCTAACAAAAGAAAAAAAAATAAAGGAGGAAAAATACAATGGAAAAAAGAATCACAGGCAGAACAGGCATGTTTTGTTTGATTGGTACCCCCGTAAGGGCATAGCGGCTCTCCCGCCATGTATAACTACAGCTTCGCACAGACCGGTCTGGACTATGCTTATCTGGCATACGATGTGCCTCTGGAAAAAAAACAGAGGAGGCAGTCAATGCACTGAAAGGTGCTGGGCTGTAAGGGCTTCAACGTAACCATGCCCTGCAAAACAAGAGTTGCAGAGCTGGTGGATGAGCTTTCCGATGCGGCAAAGCTGATTGGTGCCTGCAATACCGTTGTGGTAAAGGATGGCAAGCTCTACGGCAATAACACAGACGGTATGGGCTTTGTCAGAAACCTGAAGGAAAACGGCGTTGATGTCAAGGGCAAGAAAAATCACCGTGATGGGTGCCGGCGGTGCGGCAACCGCAATTCAGGTGCAGTGTGCATTGGATGGCGCAAAGAAAATTTCCATCTTCAACAGAAAAAGATGAATTTTACGCAAACGGCGAAAAAACAGTGAAAAAATTCAGCAGATGGTACCCGACTGCGAGGTCAGCATCCATCCTCTGGAGGAAACAGATGCACTGTATGCCGCAATCAAGGATAGCGATATTCTGGTAAATGCAACAAAGGTTGGCATGAAGCCTCTGGATGACCAGTCTCTGGTTGAGGATGTATCCGTATTCCACCCCGATTTGGTGGTTGCAGATGCGGTTTATAATCCCAAGGAAACAAAATTCGTGCAGTCCGCAAAGGCGGCAGGCTGTAAGGTCGCTGTCGGCGGCACAGGTATGCTGATGTGGCAGGGCGCTGCGGCATTCAACTGAAAAAAAAGCACTATGGATTGAACACGCTTGATTATTGTTATATCTATACATTAGATAGCCATTACAAGATGGGGCTTTTTGTCATCAATGGATAAGGCTTACCAGGTTAGAGATTATTTGTGCGTGATGAGGCAAAAAGATTTTGTTCTAACCAAGGAACTTTCGAAATCTTGACTTTGACGGACTTGGAGAGAGAGAAACGTTAGAAAAAGTATATGAGTATTTTAAAAAAAGAAGTATAGTCTTGGAAGTGATATGCGTATAAATCGGGAGAATCTTGAGGCTTGTGGATACAATTTTGATCATGAAATAGATAGTAAGATACTACAAGGTATATTCCGAACAACTGAAGAATTAGCTTCAGGAGTAGGAAAGAACAATGTAACAATCAAAACTGCAGTAAATACTCATTCTCATGGTATTTATTTGTTGCATTCCGTTGATGAGATTAAGAAGGTTACAGGCTTGCAATCGCAGAAGGTGAAGAATATTCTTCGTAGAATGTTCAGCAAAGGGAAGAAAACAAAGTACAAATTCGTTGCATTGAAAATTCAGATTTCTATGCATTTATCATTAATAATGTTAAGCAGTTGAAGATTGACTTTAAAGGATGTACTGCTCAGATGGGCGGAAGACAGATGTCATTCGTTCTTGAGCCAAAAAGCAGGCGGAGTTTTCTATTCCAGAGATGGAAATATATAAGTATAGCGAAGTGAAGAAACGACAGCTTATGCGTTTGAATGCCTATCTGGAATATACCAATGAATTTATTACTGACAAGACTCGAAGTATGCCAGAGAGATTATTTGAAAGATATTGTGAAACAAGACCGGATAGAATTGAGTGGGTATATAAAAAACGGTGATACAGGGCAGCAATATTTATCAATAGTATATCTGGACGGTTTCTTAAAGCAGTGGCTGTTTTATCCGGATTATATAGTTAAAACGAATGATGATCAGGTTTGGTTGATAGAGACAAAAGGTGGAGAAGTAGCTGGGCATAGTAAGAATATTGATATTCAAGTAGAAAATAAATTCATTGCTTTCAAACAGTATGCCGAAAAGTACAAGCTTAATTTTGGTTTTGTGAGAGACATTAATGAGGATTTATTTATCAATAATACAGAATATCACGAGGATATGTCTCATGATAGTTGGAGGCCACTTAGTGATTTACTTTGATTTTCAATGAGGGGTGGAAATAATAAATTGGGGGGTATGATTGTTGCAGACATTATATATATTCGGCAATGGTTTTGATATAGCACATGGAATAAGAACGCCATATGCAGCTTTTTAGAGAATTTTTGAAAGAGAATCATGAGTCTTTTTTTAACTACTTTCGAAAGTATGTATAATATTCAACCCTTAGATGATACGGAACCCTGGTATACGAAAGAGGCTCAGGAAAGATGGGATAAGTCGGTTATTAATGATTTGTGGTGGAGTTTTGAAGAAAAAATAGGGTATCCGGATGTTGAGGGAATGTATGATTCTGCTTATTCTATGGTAGATACAATGCCTATGGAGGGCATAATTGATACTATGAATGTATACTGGAGGGAACAATACGGATTTGTAGATAAACTCCAAAAGTACGTATTAGAATGGTTACAAACTATTGATACATCCCAAGCTATGTGTAAAAAAAAGATAGTCTCATTAATAACAGAAATGATCTGTTTATGAGTTTTAATTACACAGATACTCTTGAAAAGGTTTATGGCATAAAAGACGTACTTCATCTGCATGGAGGAATCCCATCATGTTGTGAAATAGCCCCTATAATGGGACATGGAAATAAGTACATAATTGATTTATATCGCAGGAAAGCAAAAAGAGGCGCAGGAGGAATATGTTGAATGGTATGAAAGCATATGTAATGCAATTGCTGATTTTTTTGTGAGTCGTTGTATAAGGATACGGATGCGATAATAAGTGAGAATGATGATTTCTTTTCAGCTTTGAGGGATGTTAATCAAGTTGTATGTCTGGGATTGTCTTTTGGAGATGTTGATGTTCCATACCTTGATAGAATTGAATATGAAGTTCGTCCAGAAACAAAATGGTTGGTTTACTATCATAGTGATGAGGATCTTAAGCGCCTGAAAAGCGTTTTTGGAATTACGGGTATTTCAAGAAAGTTTGAAGTATACTTTCGTAAAAGTGATAACTTCTGGGACAGGTGAAAGTAGGTGACTTCTTTGGAATTAATAGATGAGATTGAAGAACTAATTATGATGCATCAGGAAGGTCCTTATTGGGATTTCAAGCGGGAGTGGTATGATGATAGTAAGGATGGAGATTCGCTTATTGATATAATTTGTATGGCTAATAATCTGGTGGATAGAGATGCGTATTATTATTGGTGTCAACGAAGAATGTGATTATGCTATACAGGATGTGTCACAGGATGCAAATCGTAGAAATACTCAGATGCTTACGGATTTTATCAGAGGTAAGAAATTTGCAGGTGATTTTCGCCCGGTTGTTACTGTGGAGCAAGTACACTTGGATGGTGGACTGGTAGATGTTATTGTGGTTCATAATAGTATAAATACACCATATTACTTAAAAAGAAAAGTATAAGGGAATATTTGCTAATAATATTTATGTAAGGCTTCAAGATAGTAATACACCCGTTGATAAATCTGCAGATTTTTCATCATGTTGAGTATCTTTGGAAGAAAAGGTTTGGAATGCTGCTTTCACCAATTGAAAAAGTGAAGTTGTATTTGAAGCATCCTGAACATTGGGCAAATAGTCCATCAAGCGAAGATAAGAAATACTATAAGTATGCTCCGGAATTTACGATTGATCATACTTATGAGCCGGAGGATGACAGGACTGGTTATGAGTACTATTTGTTTGCACAGACCGATTCAAGACCACATTGGAGTGAAATAAGAATATGTTATCACCAGACTGTTCTGGCAGAGCTTGGTGGTGTGATTCTTGATGGCGGGAGGTATTTTACAGCAACACCGGATAGAGATGGAATATCGCTTACAGAATATCATAACTGGGATGTGCCGTATCGTTATATGGTAAAAGGAAGGCTAAATCATTTGGTGCATGAATTTTATTATGTAGATGATGGTGATGAAGCGCGGCATTCACATAATGAGTATGAAGGGTGTATTTTTAATATTTGAGGATGAAAAAGAGCATCAGCGATTCAAAATATATGTCAGAAAAAACTGGGATAGAAAAAGATGAATTTGTAAATGATATATGGATTCCACATATGGAACAACTACCAGGTTATAATATGGATGCATTTCATGAAGAGTATTTGAATGTACAGATTCTTAGAAGGATGCTTGAAGAGTTTAGAGAAAATGGTAACACAAAGAATTGATGTATTTAGCGGCCTCTGGCATAGTACCGGAGACCGCTATCTTTTTAATCTTTTTTTTGTAAAATGGCGTTTCATATCCATCGCCTCTAATCTGGATATCTGGCATCCAGTCTGGCGACCTACTCATGACATTGCAGATGGATTTGTAATCGACATCCTGACTACATTCGATAATGAGTTCATCATGGACATGACCGCAGATAAAGCAGTGGGAGAGGTTACGCATGGCAAAAACAGAGAAGGTCCCTGGAGACTGCCTGGACGATGTTTTCTACGAATTTTGGACCGTAGCTGTCAATGCGTTCCCATTTCTTAGTGGAGCCGATACCTTCATAGGTTACGGATTCACCACCGAATCGATTTTCTCCGATACGAGGCTTGACGTAGCTAAGAGTTCTACCAGAAGGAAGTTTGATGAAGAGTATCCCACTTCGACAGAGGAATTTGATTCCGTTTACCTCTGTAGGAATCTTCATTTTGATAGTAGTCTTTACGGCATTATCTACATTCCACCAGAAGGCAGTAATATTTGGATTGGAGGCACGCCAGGAGTCAACCAGTGGCTGCAGTTCATCTTCCATTAATCCCATATCCAAGGCTCCCATGGAAATAAGGGCACCGATAGAACCACCATATCCTAAGGCGAGTTCAGCGATTTTACCCTTTTGTCTGAGGTGTGAGTTTACACCATGCTTTTTCTACAGGTACGCCAAACATCTGACTGGCAGAAGCACAGTAGATATCTTTACCTTCTGCAAATACTTTGGAACGCCAGGATTCACCAGCGAGGTGTGCTAAGGACTCTGGCCTCGATTGCAGAGTAGTCAGATACCACAAATTTGTATCCCGGTCTTGCAATGAAGGCGGTACGAATCAGCTGGCTTAGTGTATCTGGGATATCATCGTAAAGCAGTTCCAAAGTATCATAATCACCGGTACGGACAAGTTCACGAGCATCAGCAAGGTCATTCATATGATTTTGAGGAAGATTCTGTAACTGAATCAATCGTCCGGCCCATCTTCCTGAACGGTTTGCGCCGTAGAACTGAAACATACCGTGAGCTCTACCATCTTTACATACTGCATTTTGCATAGCCTGGTATTTCTTTACGGAGGATTTTGCAAGCTGGAGTCTGAGTTTCAATGCGGTAGCTACATCACCATCAGTATTTTTTATCATAGCAGCTACATCCTTCTTACCAAAGGGAATTTGCTTCAATACCATGATCAGAGAGCCATTGTTTCATCTGAACTACGGAGTTTGGATTATCGAGGTTCGTGATATTCTGCATGGATATCATAAGCTTTGACTTGGACTTTTCATCGAATGTGATAGCATTTTTTACTATGTCCATATCCAGCATGATTCCGCGGTCATTGATTTCCTGGTCGAGATGATATTCATCCCAGATGAAGTCAAGAACCGGGAATTTTGATAATCTTTGTTTGATAGCCATTTCCACTTCTACATCACGTTTATTGTAGGCTTTGAAGGCTTCCCATTTATCAGGGGCATGCTCTGGAAGGTTTCTGGTTCTGCCGCCATTTACCTTAGTCGGTTTGCAAGGGCAGCAGAAGTATTTGATGAGATCTTTTTTGCCTTCCTTCATTTTTCTGATCTTGTAGTTTAAGGACTGCACCGACACCTTCAAGGGAGAGCGGTAAGCCCATATAGGCTGACCATATCATGGTACATTTCCATGAGGAGGGATCCAGGTATTTGGAGGCAGGATCTTCGGGAATACGATAGCCATTGAAGTGCTCAGGGTGATGTTTTCTAAGCCAATTGGATAAACAGATTCTTTCAAAATTGGCATTGAAAGCCCATTTTGTAACTGTATCATCAGATAATGCTGCAAGGATATCATCGGGAATGGTATCGCCACAGGCAAGGTCAAATACCTGTACTTCACCACCATCAATAGATACGCCAAATAGTAGTATTTCAAAATTATCAGACTCAGCGTACTTGTAAGCTCCGCATTTGGAGATATCTACATCGCTATAGGTCTCTAAATCAATTGACATTTCTTTTTTATCATAATCTCATTCCTTTACAAAAAGGGCAGCAGCACCGGGGAGTACTGCCGCCTTGATATTAGTTTCCTTTTGGGTTCTGTTCTTTTGGCTGGAACCATTTTGCCTTTGGGAAAAGCCAGTGAAGGAAACGTTTTGCAACACCCAGGAACCACTTCCAGATTGCAGCAAGTCCCATTAACCAGAAACCGGCTAAGAAGCCTAAAAGGGATCCGCGGATAATAGCATCTAATATTTCATTAATAGAATCCATAGTCATAATATTCTACCTACTTTCTAAGATTGTCACAGGCGGCAGCAGTATTACCACCGCCTGCTTGGTTGTCATTGTTACATTTGAATTAATCAAAAGGAAATCGTCATCTTCATCGGAAGCGAAATCATCTTCAGCTCTGGACTTGCCACCAAAGAGGCTCACCGTCTCTAATCTTCTGGAGATTATTAAGCCCGCAGGCGATACCTTTGTTACCATTGCTGTTGAAAGCATAGAGATTGATGGAAGCTCTGCCGTAAACACCGGAATATACTTCGGACCTCTCAAGGATAGGCTGACGGTCTGCATCGACGATACCAGGTGCGGAAGCACTATTGGCATTGATGAAATATGCATTTGCATATGCCGGATCGTCAGGTCTCTCTAAATCACCATCACGAAGAGGTGTTTTAAGGATAGTGAGTGCAGGAACGGTTTTGCCATTTCCTTTAAGCTTGCTTTGACCTTCCTCATAAGCGGCTTCGATAGCTGCCTTAATCTTGTTAACAGTTACGGTGTCGGACTTTGGAATGATGAGGGAGACACTGTACTTCGGTGCGCCTCCGTTGATGCTCTTTGCATCCCATACATTCGCATAGCTCCAACGTGTATTTACTCCTGTGATTACCTTTGTAGGGTTCTGAATCTTTGCCATAATATTGGCCCTCCTTTTTTTGTCTTGTGGTATAAGTCCACGGAAATTCGCAATCCGCCTTATCAGGCTACTTGCTCATTTCCGTTGTTGTCTCTAATGCTTAAACAGATATGTCTGCGAGCAGCCAATCTGTTTTAAGCATTGAGACTGGACTTATACGCTAAAATCATCTATTGCTGTATTCATTGCCGGTCTCTTATCGGATTCCGGTACCAATGCTGGTTTACCTGGTGGCTTATATACAAGCTCACCTAATAGCTCTTCAAATTTCTTCTTTCCGAGCAATGTGCTCATGGCAGTGATGCCAAGAAGCTTCTTCTCATACGGGTCGTAGCCCGCATCTTTTACTTTGAATGCCACAGCGGCTTCATCAGTAAATTTTCTGTTTGATCTTCCTTCTACGATTTTCCAACCATCGAAGTGAACACCGGACTGAGCCTGCTGTAAGGCATATTCTTTGATGTCATTTCCCCAGGAAATCATTTCATCCACCTTTGCTAAGATAGCGGCGATTTCTATGTCATCCAGGGTAGCTGGCATTTCAAAGTCATATTTTGCAAGCTCAAGATTGTATTCTGCACGCTTTCTGCAGGTGGCTTTTTACCTTACAGAACTGACAGTGGTCACCGGCTTTGAATTCGCCTTCGCCTACATATGCAAGCTGTGCAGTAGGTGCCAGAACTTCGTCTGCCCATTTCAGAAGCTTCTCTTTGGAAATGGTGTAAGTACTGATGTTGTCACGTCTTGGCTGGAAAAATGGTCATCTTTATCTGATTGATGTCGTAGAGATCTCCGAAGGCTTCAATGCACCTAAGGCGTAGCACATCATCTGACTGTTTCCCACCGTGTTCCTCATCTCCGGCGCTTACCAGAACACCAAGACCGTGCTTATAGTCGATAATCTGCAATACTTCATCTGCAACGATGACACAGTCACCGGTTCCAAAGCCGTTTTCAACCCAGCGGGAGAAGTCCAGTCTCTGCTCAATCATGACCTGTGGATCCTTACAGAATTCCTTGGCTGCTTCGATTTGTTCCAAAACATAATTCCTGTATTCCTCTGCGCAGTTTTGCATTTCAGCATCGTAGAATGTCAGGTTTTCTGTCGGATCAGTGACAGCTCTGCCAAGAGCTTTTTCTACAAGATAGGCGCACAGCTCATGACAATCGGTTCCCTGCTGTGCATATTCGGATGTTTGAACCGTAATATTGGCACAGAGCTTTGCACTTGGTGGGCAGGCTAACCATCTGTGGCTGGCAGAAGCGGAAAGGTATGCATGTTTAGGCATTTCCAATCACCTCTGCTTCCTTAAGAATGGCTGCATAGTCATCAGGATTTACCTGCTTTAACTGCTGAGCACCATATTTCTCAAGAAGCTCTTTGACTTCCTTCTTATATCCGGCGGCTGATTTGGAAGCGAGTACTGCACGAACATCTTCCTTGGTATAGGTAGGTTCCGGTGTTTCCTTTGCTTTAGCCGGTTCAGAAACCTTAGTAGCTTTCTTGGTTGACTTGGACTCTTTTTTTTCGGGTGCTTCTTCGGTAGAAGAGAAGATGTCTTTGATTGCGTTAGCAGCTTTGATCATTCCTTCGCCGCAGGCAATCATTTCATCAAGCACCTGCGATAATTCACTCATTTTGCTCATCTTGTTTTCCTCCATTTTCTGTATTCTGTTGTCTTAGATTGGCTGCCAGTCGCTTGGCTACAACACTGATTGCGATGAGAGTGTCAATGAGCTCTTCATCAATGGACGGTGTAGCCTGCTGGCTTTTATCAATCGTTTCTGTCTGCATCTGCAGCACCTCACTTTCCGAATGGCTTTCGTGCCTTTCTATCTTCCCTAAGCGCATCTGGAAATTGTTTTTCCGGTCGTAAGCATAATTTTTTGAAAAAAATTTTGAAAATAGCCAGGGCATTTTTCGCTTATATAAGGAAGCGATTCTGCTCTGGCTGTTGCTTTTTTTTATTTATTTACAATTCGACCGGAAAAGTGTAGGTCAAACCCGCTTAGGAAGTTAGGAGGATTTTGTTCCTTACTTTATAGAAACGAGGTTTGAGATATGCAGGTAACGATTTTTACAGCAAACTGCATTGGTCAGGCCGCTAACTGTAGCTATCCCAATAAGGTGACAGTAGTCACGCCGGAACAGCTTCAGGAGGCGGTGAAGGCAGATCATGTTTGCGCAGAGTACAAAGGAAATTATCGAGGTATTGGTAATTTCATTCGTTCGGATGTGATTGTCATGGATATTGATAATGACCATTCAGAGGAACCGGCAGAGTGGATTACAGCCGAGAAGCTGGAGGAAATATTCCCTGATATGGAATATATGCTTGCTTTTCCAGTAGACATCATCTGCTTCCAAAGGAGGGCAAGTCAGCCAGACCGAGATATCACATCTATTTTTCTATTTCAGAGATTACAGATGCAGAAATGTACGGGAATCTGAAGAAGGCGTTGCAGAAGGAGTATCCCTTCTTTGATGGAAATGCATTAGATGCAGCAAGATTTATCTTCGGTGCTGATTGTGAAGAAGTACTGGTACATGATGGCTGGATGACGATTGATGAAGAAATCGATGTAGGTCAGGCTGCTGAGGAAGAAGATTTCGATTCTGAGAATTCAGAGAGCGCATTTGGTGGGCAGATTCTGGAAGGTAGCAGAAACAATACTATGAGTCGTTTTGCCGGGCGTGTGCTGAAACGCTATGGAATTACTGAAAAGGCATATGAGGCATTTTTAGAACATGCAAAGAAGTGTGAACCGCCACTACCGGAGTCAGAGCTTAAGACTATCTGGAACAGTGCAGTGAAGTTCTTTAAGAAAAAGTATTGTGAATCAGGAGGGTTACGTACCACCTGATGAATATAATGCAGATTTTGAAAGTGCTTCATTGAAACCTGAAGATTATTCGGATATCGGACAGGCAAAGGTGTTGGTTCGAGAGTATGGAAATGAACTGAAATATACCAGTGCTACAGACTTTTAAGATTCGATGGCGAATGTTGGCGAGAAGATAAGCAGATGGCGATTGGAGCTGTTGAGGAATTCTTGGATCTGCAGCTTCAGGATGCTATGGATGAAGTGGCAAGAGTTGAGAAGGCTTTGGAGAATGCAGGTGTACCGAAGGAATCTATCCAGGCTGGTCCGAAGGAGCTTCTGAAAGAGGTGGATGGAAAGCTTATTCCTTTGGTTTATATGCTGATGGGAGCCCAGACTTATTTGAAATTTGTGCAGAAGAGGCGTGATTACAAATATATTGTGTCTGTGGCAAATACGGCGAAGCCGATGATTGCTATTTCCGTGTCTGATTTGGATAAAAACGAGAATCTGATTAACGCACCTTATGCAACCTATGACCTTCGAAAAGGGCTTGCAGGGGAATTGCCGCATAATCCTGAGGATCTGATTACAAAGATTACTGCGTGTTCTCCGGAGAGAGGATGGGAAACAGATATGGCTGGATGCCTTGAATCTTTTTCTTCTGCAAGGATCAGAAACTGATTGATTATGTGCAGGAGACGGTTGGCATGGCTGCAATCGGTAAGGTTTATCAAGAGCACATGATTATTGCTTATGGTGGCGGAGCCAATGGTAAGAGTACCTTCTGGAATACCATTTTCAGAGTGCTTGGCAATTATGCAGGAAAGCTTTCTGCTGAGGCATTGACTATGAATTGCAAGAGAAATGTGAAGCCGGAGATGGCAGAGCTTAAGGGAAAACGCCTCATCATTTCTTCGGAAATGGAGGAAGGTATGAGGCTGAATACCGCTGTGGTAAAGCAACTTTGCTCTACGGATGAGATTCAGGCAGAGAAGAAGTATAAGGATCCGTTTTCATTTGTACCGTCACATACATTGGTTCTCTATACAAACCATCTTCCAAAGGTAGGAGCCAATGATGATGGTATCTGGAGAAGGCTGGTGGTCATTCCCTTCAATGCAAAGATTACAGGTAAAAAGTGACATCAAGAATTATGCGGATTATCTGTTTGAGCATGCGGGTCCTGCAATTATGAGCTGGATTATTGAAGGGGCGAAGAGAGCGATTGATAAGAATTTCCATACAACACTTCCAGATGTCGTAGAGGCCGCTATCCAGGCATATCGCGAGGACAATGACTGGCTGGGGCAGTTTCTGGAGGAATGCTGTGAGATTGATCCATCTTATAAGGAAAAATCGGGTGAGCTGTATCAGGCTTACAGAGCGCATTGCATGCAGAACGGCGAATATATCCGTAGTACCACGGATTTCTATTCTTCGATGGACAAGGCTGGCTATAACCGTATTCGCAAGAATACCGGAGTGCAGGTCGTGGGATTGAAGCTTAAGGAAGGACAGGATTTTTTGGAGTAAGAAAAAGCCCTTTTGTAGGTCGTTAACCTCAGTACATAAAAGTCCCTTTAGGAAGAATTTGAATAAATATCTGCTTAAGAGAGTTTTACGGAACGAGGTACTCGACCTGCACACCTGTTAAGAATGATGGAGGCGTGCGATGCGTGAAAAATATATTGAACAGAAATTAGTGAGAGAAGTTAAAAAGCGTGGTGGCTTGTGTGAGAAGTGGAATTCCGGTTCATCGGGCTGGCCCGACCGACTTGTTTTATTACCTGATGGGAAATTTGGGTTGGTGGAAGTGAAGGCGTCAGGAAAGAAACCAAGAGTTTTACAGGAGCACAGACATGAGCAGCTAAGGTCTCTTGGATATAAAGTATTCGTCCTGGATGATGCAGGACAGATTGAGGGATTCTTGATGGAATACAAACCGCATGATTATCAGCAGTTTGCAATCAATTATATATTAGAACACCCTGATAGCAGCTGTGATACTTGGGATGGGACTTGGTAAGACCAGTATTACGTTGACAGCTATTGAACAGCTTATTTATGACAGCTTTGAAGTAAGTGAGGTTTTGGTGGTGGCGCCACTTCGAGTTGCAAGAAATACCTGGAGTGATGAGATTCATAAGTGGAATCATCTGAAACACCTGAGATATTCCATTGTTCTTGGTTCAGCAGCAGAGCGGAAAAAGGCTTTGGAGGCGGATGCAGATATTTACATTATTAACCGTGAAAATCTGCAGTGGTTGATTGAACAAAGTGGAGTGAATTTTTTTCTGGGATATGGTAGTTCTGGATGAGCTATCCAGCTTTTAAGAATTGGAACTGTAAACGCTTTAAGGCATTTATGAAGGTTCGGCCAAATGTGAAAAGGGTAATCGGGCTCACTGGTACACCTTCCAGCAATGGACTGATGGATCTGTTTGCAGAATTCAAATGTCTGGATATGGGAGAAAGACTTGGAAGATTTATCAGCCAGTATCGTGTGAATTATTTTTTGTGCCAGACAGGATGAATGGTCCGATTGTTTATTCTTATAAGCTAAGAAATGGAGCTGAGGAACAGATTTATGAGAAGATTTCCGATATCACGATTTCTATGAAAGCCTTGGATCATTTACAGATGCCGGAGCTTATTAGTAATGAATATCCGGTTTATATGAATGATGAGGAAGCGAAGCTTTATGCGGACATGGAAGAGGATTTATTTATTCCTTTGAAAAAGGGAGAGATTACAGCAGCAAATGCAGCGGCTCTTTCCGGGAAGCTTCTTCAGATGGCAAATGGCGCTGTGTATTCCGATGATGGCGATGAGATTGTAATCCACGATCAGAAGCTGGATGCCCTTGAGGATATGATTGAAGCGGCAAATGGCAGATCTGTTATGGTGGCTTATTGGTTCAAACATGATTTATCAAGGATTATGCGAAGACTTACTGAGAAAAAAAGATTCCTTTTGAAAAATTGGATTCTGAGGAAAGCATCAGAAAATGGAATCGTGGGGAGCTGCCTGTGGCATTAATACATCCAGCTTCTGCCGGGCATGGTTTGAATTTGCAATCAGGTGGAAATACCCTGATTTGGTTTGGACTTACCTGGAGCCTGGAGCTATATCAACAGACGGTGGCGAGACTTTGGAGACAGGGACAGACTGCGGAGACGGTGGTAGTTCAGCATATTATTACTGCTGGAACAATAGATGAGGATATTATGAAGGCTTTAGCAAGTAAGGATATGACACAAAATAGATTGATTGCTGCAGTAAAAGCGAGGGTAACACATGGCAGGTAAGAACCAATTTGAAGACCCATATGAAAGACTTGCGAATGCGATTATCCTTAGCGCGGTTGCTGATTACAGAGCCGCACTCAAAAAGGTAAAGCGTAATCCCAAAAAGCAAGTCGGCAATAGATGAGGCTTTACAGATTGAGAAGTTTTTCAGAAGTTCGTGGTATCAACAGCTGACTTCGGTTGCTGGAGAATTCTTAATCCGTAAGCTTCAGGACGAAATAAGACAATCAGAGTAAATCCGAGGGAAATAACTTTTCGGAGGTGGCTTATGACGGCTAAAGAGTATTTGAAACAGGCATATCTGTTGGATAAGCAGATACAGGTTGAAGTGAAGGAGCTGGAACCGCTTCGTGAAATGAGAGGCACGATTCAGGGATGTTCTTATGGAGAAAAAAGATTGGTACCAATCCGAATAGAAATCTGGAAGCGCCGTTTATAAAGACCATTGAAAAGATATGGGATTATGAGCAGAGGATTGATGCACAGATAAACAGATTGGTAGACCTTCGTTCAGAAATTAATGCGGCGATTGAAAGTATGGAGAACCCAGAGGAAAGACTTCTTTTGAAATATCGTTATCTGAAAAACGAGAGCTGGGAAGATATTTCCTACGAGCTTAATGTATCATATCGCACAGTACATCGTATTCATGCATCAGCATTAAATAATTTTGTCGTACCGAAATAAGGTTGGCACACTTTGTCCCAACATGGCATAAGCATATATGTTAATATGATAGTGTAGAAATTGTACGACAGAGAAGAGCCTTGGAAGCCAAAAACTTCCGGGGCTTTTTTGCGCGAGTAGCGATGAAAATGCCGAGCTTGCACGAGTATTTGAGGAGCACCGCGACAACGAGAAAAATTGTTTTCGAGTGGGAAAGAGGTGGATGCATTGCCATATAAGTAATATTCCTTGTAAACATCCTGGCTGTGCAGCACTGATTCCGCACGGTCAGATGTATTGTGAGAAACATAAGCCATTACATACAAAGGACAGAGCCCATGCATCAGAGCGTGGTTATGGTGCCAAATGGCAGCGAGAGAGAAAGAAGTTCTTAGAGAGCAATCCATTCTGTGTGAAGTGTTATGAAGAAGGTCATATTACTATGGCTACAGTCGTGGATCATATTATTCCACACCGTGGAGACCAGAAACTGTTCTGGGATAGGTCGAACTGGCAGCCTTTGTGTGAGCATCATCATAATGTAAAGACAATGACCGAGGATAGATTCAAGGAATATCGGTTCTGATGGAGCGAGGGTAGGGGGTATTTGAATCTCTACAGGCCTTAAGCTCCAAGACCGGCGCCCCTCTTCTGTGCAAAATCGCGAAATAGAAGATGGGGGGTATGAGTAAAAGGTTGTTATTGATGTGAAAACATAACATGATATTATATGATGTTACAAAATCATAACATTTCAGATTGACTTTTCTCATTTTTGTGATAAAATATTAGTAAGCAGAAATGGAGGGATTATCATGAATGAAATGTTAGGTAGCCGTATCAAGGCGTTGAGAAGTGCAAAAAAATTTCACTCAAGAGCAGGTCGCTGATCAGATTGGTGTCAGCAGACAGAAGTATGCAAGAATTGAGAGTGGAGTCAATAGTGTTACTTTGGATATCCTTTCTAAGGTTGCTGAAGTTCTAGGCGTAACTGTGGGAGATATAACAAGAGTACTTGACGAGTCTCCGGTGGTGAAGCTGAATATAGAGCAGGAGAGGAAGGCGCATCTTCTAAAAAAAAGATATTTGATATGCTTGATTTGTTTTATGCGAATAAGCATATGTGTGCAAAGCTACAGCACAAGGATATGATTTAGGAGGGTTTGCATGCAGGATAGTAGGAAACGAGAAATCTGAATAAAAGCGGATTCATTTAGGGTGAAGTGTAAAATAAGCAGATATGGAATAATTGATCTGTTCAAAGAGTGTGAGAGACTTGGATATAAGCTATTAAGATATCCTCTCGGAGACAATGCTGATTTAGGCTTCGCAGTAAAGAAGGATAATGATATTATTATTTTTTTACAAATAGCTGTAGCAGATTATCCAGAGAAATCTTCACACTTGCACATGAAATTGGTCATGTGATATTGCATTTAAACGATGAAAGTTCATTTATTGACGATAGTATAACAATTAATGGTAGAAGTACTGATAAAAAAAGAGCAGGAAGCAAATTATTTTGCAGCCTGTTTTTGATGCCCGGATGATGATGTGGGCAGATTTCTTTGATTTAGAATTTCAAGATTTGGGAAAAAGGTTTGTCAGCAATGGACATTGCTCGTATAATGTCTGAATTTAATGTCAGTTTTGACATGGCATTGAATCGTCTTGATAGTTTGGAAAAATTACTGGTAAAACAAAAGGTGTCTTGATTGATTGCCAACGTAATAAAAAAAAGAGTTGGTAATTTGTTGAAAAGCGGGCGGAAATGCGAAACTTGAATGAACCAAGCGAAGAGATAGATATATCCTTTTGAGTACATTGATTATGTAATTTACAATTATAATCATGATGCAGTATTCCGGTTGAGACGCTTGAAAAAGTGTTAGAATGCTATCAATTAGCATGGACGATATTAGTGATAGATTGTTTGTTTGAAACGATGAAGAGATGATGACTTGGATGATTTGATAGGAGGTTTGGAAGATTGAGAGCCTCTTTAGATACAAATGTTATTATCCATTTCTATAAGGCGAATCTTCAGAATATCTTGTTTGATTTTTTTGATGAAGGAGTGTTTATTTATGAACAGATTCGTAATGTCGATGGTTGGAAAATCATGGGCAGGATGTAATCTCCAAGGTCGATTCTGATATTGCCGCAGGTAGGATAGAAATTTATACAAATCAGAAGCTAAAAGATTTGCAGGTATATAAAAATTTTTGAACATAATGTCAATGAAAACAGAAATTTGTATGGTTCAGGTGATTTGGGCGAAGTATATGCAATATCATTAGCGCAAACCCTTGGTGCATATTCATTTGTTACAGAGATGACACGAAGCAGGGTGGCCCTTATATGTCATTGTTACAATTTGAAGATGATATTATGCCATTTACATTTGCGGATGTCTTAATATTAAGGTATTTGATGGGGAGTCGTTGATGAAAATCAGACTGTAAAAGATTTTGATCTTGTTAATAATTCAATCAAATCTTAACTGGACATTTAGAAGTCAGGTTACGAAATTCATTAAAACGATTTTTTAAAGATCCTTATCGAAATGAAGATACCGAATGGATTCGTAAATTGTCTGAAACGTATGAGTTTAGCATAAAAGCTAAATTGTCTGCATTGAGTAAATTACTATAACATCAATGATTATTAATGAGGATCGTGTAGAAATACATGGTCCTTTTCTTATGCAAAAAATTAGGAAGGAGGGATTCCAGTGGCAGGAAGAAAGCCAAAAGCCTACAGCTTTGAAAAAAGCTGGAAGGTAATCCGGGAAAAGAAAATTGAATACGAAGGAGCCAATTCCGGCAAAGGGAATGCCTAACTGTCCGGAATGGTTATTACCTGAGGCTAAGAAAGAGTGGGAACGTTTAGCTGATTTGATGAATCAGATTGGGGTTCTTACGGAAGTGGATATGGCGGCATTTGCGGCCTACTGTCAATCTTATGCCAGATGGAAGGAAGCGCAGGAGCATATAGATTCTGAGGGGTCGACCTTTGAAACGGATAAAGGATATCAGCAGCAGACACCTTGGGGTTGGTATTGCAAATACCAATCAGAAGCTGATGCTGCAGGCGGCATCCGAGTTTGGACTTACGCCTTCATCCAGGTCACGTATTGTGGCTGGTAGTGCAAAAGGGTAAGGAGCCGGAAGATGAGATGGAGGCATTGCTTGGGGGTGATTCTTAGTGGCAAAGGAACCAAGACCAAAGGGATATCCGAAGCTTAAGAATTATAAACCTTCCCAGTTCATGCTTCCGACTTCACATTATGATAAGAAGAAAGCAGACAGGGCAGTGACCTTTATTGAGAATCTTTGTCACACCAAAGGTAAATGGGCAGGAACACCATTCTGGCTATTACCGTGGCAGGAGCAATTGATAAGAGATATATTCGGGATTGTAAAACCTGATGGGAACAGGCAGTTCCGCACTGCATTTGTGGAGATATGTAAGAAAAGTAGGTAAGAGCGAATTAGCAGCAGCTGTCGCTCTTTATTTATTGTATGCGGACAATGAGCCTTCCGCAGAAGTGTATGGTGCAGCGGCTGACAGACAGCAGGCATCCATCGTATTTGATGTGGCAAAACAGATGGTAGAGATGTCACCGGCTCTGATGAAAAGAAGTAAGCTTATGGGAGCCACCAAGCGTATTGTGAATTATAGCAATGCCGGTTACTATCAAGTGCTGTCAGCGGAGGTTGGTGGTAAACATGGATTTTCGGTAAGCGGTTTGGTATTCGATGAAATTCATACCCAGCCAAACAGGCAGCTGTATGATGTTCTTACCAAGGGCTCATCGGATGCAAGACAGAATCCGCTTCACTTTATTATAACGACTGCAGGTAATGATAGACATTCCATTGCTTATGAGCTTCATACGAAGGCGGTGGATATCTTAGAAGGCAGACGTGTGGATCCAACTTTTATCCTGTGGTCTATGGACTTAAGGATGATGAGGACTGGGAAGATGAAGAAAACTGGTATAAGGTAAAAATCCTTCTCTTGGATATACCTGTTGATATTGAAAGACTCAGAGATGCATACAGGGAAGCAAAGCAGAACCCGGCGGATGAGGTTACTTTCAAAATGGCTTCGATGCAATATGTGGGTGAGTTCAACCGTTGCATGGATTCCAGATGCGATATATATGAGAGGAAATGAATCAATTGAGGCGGCTTCACTTGAAGGAAGAGACTGTTATGCAGGACTTGACCTTTCAAGTACAGGGGATATTACAGCTTTAGTATTGATATTTCCGCCGAGAGATGAAAATGAAAAAGTATGTGCTCTTGCCGTACTTCTGGATTCCTGAGGAAACCATACCTAGAAGAGTGAAAGCTAATTCAGTTCCCTATGATATTTGGGAAAAACAAGGCTATATCATGTCTACAGAGGGAAACGTGATTCATTACGATTTTATTGAAAAGTTCATCATGTACCTATCAGAGAAATATCACATTTTGGAAATAGCGGTGGATAGATGGAATGCGACTCAGATGATTCAAAATTTGGAGGGGCGAAGGTTTTACCATTGTTCCTTTTGGTCAGGGATTTTCTTCAATGTCAGCTCCGACGAAAGAATTCTATCGCTTACTGATGGAGGGAAGAATTATTCACGGTGGGAATCCAGTGCTTAGATGGATGGCGGGTAATGTTGTTATTGACACAGCATCCTGCTGGCAATATTAAAGTAACCAAAGCTAAATCTAAGGAGAAGATAGATGGCATTGTTGCCGCAATTATGGCGCTTGATAGATGTATACGTCAGGAAGGGCAGAGTGGCAGCGTTTACGATGAGAGAGGATTGTTGGTATTTTAAGGAGGGTGTATGGGATTTTTCAGTAATTTATTTCGGGGAAGGGATGCTCCTTCTAACAGCACAGCTGGAAGCGGGTATGGATTCTTTATGGGGAGTACGGCTTCCGGGAAGAGGGTGAATGCACGGAGCGCCATGCAGATGACTGCTGTGTATTCCTGTGTGAGGATTCTTTCTGAGGCAGTGGCGGGTCTGCCATTGCAGTTTTACAGGTATAACGATAATGGCGGTAAGGAAAAAGGCGGTGGATCATCCGCTCTATTTTCTGCTGCATGATGAGCCGAATCCGGAGATGACTTCTTTTGTGTTCCGGGAGACTCTAATGACGCACTTGCTTTTGTGGGGGGAATGCGTACAGTCAGATCATCCGGAATGGAAAGGGTGAAATTGTGGCTCTTTATCCGCTGATGCCCGACCGGATGACGGTGGACAGGGATGAGCATGGCAGGCTTTATTATGAGTACCTGGTTTATGACGGGGATGATGTGGATGGCAGAACCGGGACGGATCCGAAAGCGAATGGAAAGATCGTGCGTCTGCATCCGGCGGATGTGCTGCATATTCCGGGGCTTGGGTTTGACGGACTGGTCGGATATTCACCTATTGCCATGGCGAAGAATGCGATCGGGCTTGCCATTGCTGCGGAGGAGTATGGAAGCAAGTTTTATGCGAATGGTGCGGCTCCGTCCGGGGTGCTGGAGCATCCGGGAACTTTGAAGGATCCGGGCAGGGTGCGTGAGAGTTGGCAGTCTACCTTGGGGGAAGTAATAATGCCAATAAGGTTGCTGTCCTGGAAGAGGGAATGAAGTATACGCCGATTTCCATTGCACCGAATGAAGCACAGTTTCTGGAAACAAGGAAGTTTCAGATTGATGAGATTGCCAGGATTTTCAGGGTGCCGCCGCATATGGTCGGGGATCTGGATAAGTCCAGTTTCAGCAACATTGAGCAGCAGTCCTTGGAGTTTGTGAAGTATACACTGGATCCCTGGGTGAGCCGGTGGGAACAGGCAATGGTCAGGGCTCTGCTGTCTGCGGAGGAAAAGAAGAAGTATTTCTTTAAGTTCAATGTGGATGGGCTGCTCAGGGGTGATTACCAGTCAAGGATGACCGGTTATGCCACGGCGAGACAGAACGGATGGATGAGCGCCAATGATATCCGGGAACTGGAAAATATGGATCGGATCCCGGAAGAACTTTGGCGGCGATCTGTATCTGATCAATGGAAATATGACGAAATTACAGGATGCCGGTATCTTTGCCGGATCTGGAAAAGGGGAAGGATACTGGTGAAGAAGTTTTGGAACTGGAAAAAGAAAGCGGTAAATTTGGAAAGCGGACAGGAAGCTGAGGAAAGAATCCTGTTCATGAACGGGGTAATTGCCGAGGAGAGCTGGTTTGACGATGACGTCACACCGGCTCTTTTTTAAGGATGAACTGAATGCCGGGACAGGGGACATTACCCTGTGGATCAACAGTCCGGGCGGGGACTGTGTTGCCGCAGCGCAGATTTTTTAACATGCTGTCGGAATATCCGGGGAAGGTTACCGTAAAGATTGACGGGCTTGCGGCATCTGCTGCGTCTGTCATTGCAATGGCCGGAACTGAGGTATGGATGAGTCCGGTAAGCATGATGATGATCCATAATCCGGCGACGGTTGCGTGGGGTGACCATTCGGAGATGAAGAAGGCTATGGAACTTCTGGATGCGTTGAAAGAATCTATCATCAATGCTTATGTACGGAAAAACGGGACAGAGCATGGCTAAGCGTTCACATCTGATGGATGCGGAAACGTGGATGGATGCGAATAAGGCTGTGGAGCTTGGCTTTTGCGGATGACATCCTGTTCCAGAAAGAGGAACAGGGCAGTGAAGGCGAAAATGGAGATCCAGGTGCTGGCCGTACAGAAAACGGGACGTCTGATTCTGTAATGTTTTCCAGACGGGCAGTGAATAATGCGCTGATGAATAAGCTGGAGAGGTATTATGGAAAGAACGGAAAATCCGTGAAAGACCAGGCGGAAATTGGCTTGAATGGAAATGGTGCTGGTATGCAGGGGACTGGAATAAGTGGAAGTGCCGGTGCTGAGGGGGACGATCCCTGTAATGGATGTTTCGGGGCGGCGGAGAATGCCTGCCAGAAGTGTGAAAAAAAGAAGAAAGTGAATACGAATGTTACAGGGCGTTCTGCAGATGATCTTGCGTGAACGCTTAAATTTTATCAAAAAATATATCTGAGGAGGATACGGATTATGACGATTCAGGAATTAATGGAGAAGAGAGCTAAGGTTTGGGAAGCTGCAAAGAATTTTGTGGATACCCATGAGAATGAAAAATGGGGTGCTGTCTGCGGAGGACAGTGCAACCTATGAGAGAATGGAAGCGGAGATTGAGGATCTGACAAAGGCGATTGACCGCCACCGCAAGGCTGAGGAAATGGAAAAGAACCTGAACCAGCCGGTAAACCAGCCGCTGACCGGGAAGCCTTATGCAGGCGGCCAGGGTGAGTCAAAGACAGGACGTGCTTCTGATGAATACCGCAGGGCAATGCTGAATGCACTGAGAAGCAACTTCCGCCAGGTTTCTAATACCCTTCAGGAGGGCGTGGATGCCGATGGTGGTTATCTGGTTCCGGAAGAGTATGACAGAAGGCTGGTTGATGTTCTGAATGAAGAAAATATCATGCGCCGTCTTGCCACACAAGAATCGTGACTTCCGGGGAGCATAAGATCAATATTGCGGCTACCAAGCCGGCGGCAAGCTGGATTGAGGAAGGCGGGGCGCTGACTTTCGGGGATGCGACTTTTGACCAGAAGATCCTGGATGCACATAAGCTTCATGTGGCGATCAAGGTAACTGAGGAACTGCTTTATGACAATGCCTTTAATCTGGAAAATTACATCCTTGTTCAGTTTGGAAAGGCACTTGCCAATGCGGAAGAGGATGCCTTCCTGAACGGAAACGGAACAGGGAAGCCGACCGGTATTTTTGACGGAACAGGCGGCGGACATCTGCTGAATACACTGGCTGCGGCACTGAAATCAGATGACATGCTGGATCTGGTGTATGGCCTGAAACGTCCGTACCGTAAAAATGCATCCTTTATCATGAATGATGCAACACTGCCTTCCCTTAGAAAGCTGAAGGACAATAACGGTGCTTATATCTGGCAGCCGGCTTATCAGGCAGGAGAACCGGACAGGATCCTGGGTTACAAGGTGGAGACTTCTGCCTATGCACCGAAGGACGGCATCGCTTTTGGGGATTACAGCTATTACAACATTGGTGACCGAGGAAACAGATCCTTTAAGCAGCTGAATGAACTGTTTGCAGGCAACGGGATGATCGGCTTTGTTGCAAAGGAACGCGTGGACGGAAAACTGGTTCTTCCGGAAGCAGTGCAGATTATGAAACTGAAGGCAGACTGATTTTATGAATAAAGGGACCGGCAGGAGAAGTACAGGTCTGCCGGTTCTGTTTTGAGGTGATGCAGTTGGCAGTGACAGTGGAAGAGATGAAGAATTACCTGCGTGTGGATTTTGAGGATGATGATGCGCTGATCGGGGATCTGATCAGGCAGGGGCAGCAGATCTGCATGGATGTGGCAAGGATCACGGATGAGGATGAGTTTGAAGACCTGCAGGGGACGAAGATTGCCGTGCAGTATGCGGCTGCCTATCTGTATGAACACAGGGAGGAAGCGGATCACCATCAGCTGGTGATGGATGCTGCGGAGCCTGCTGTTTGGAGTAAGAAAACCGGGATTCTGAGGTGGTTGGTTTGAATATTGCATTGATGAATGAGAAAGTTGTTTTTCAGAAATGTTCTGTTGTAAAGGACGGGATCGGAAATCACAGGAATGAGTGGACAGAGGATTACTGCTGTTTTGCTACGATAGGCGGTGAGGGGCTTGCCAGTTCAGGGAAGCGGAAACCGCAGGGACTGTGGTGGAAGATGTGGGAATGACTGTGACGGTGCGGTACTGTAAAAAGACTGCAGGCATCCGGTCTGTTACCCACAGGATCCTGTTTCGTGATCAGGTGTATGACATTGTGAGTGTGGATCATCTGAATTATAAGAAGAAGTGTCTGAAATTCACATGCAGGAAGGTCCGGAGGTGAGAGTATGGCAGGGGGACAGATGTACAGTCAGCCAGATGGCAGATGTGATCATGGAAGGACTGGAAGAGTATGCACACAGCTTGCTGCAGATGATATGAAAAAAGCAGTGAAGAAGGCAGGGACACAGGCAAGGAAGGACATCCAGGAAAATGCCCCTGTGAAGACCGGTGCTTATGCAAAGAGCTGGGCGGCGAAGACCACGAAGGAAACTGCCAATGCGATGGAAATCGTGGTGTATTCCAGGAACAGGTACCAGCTGGCCCATCTGCTGGAGTTCGGTCATGCGCTGAGAAAAGGCGGCAGGACAAGGGCATTTCCACATATTGCTCCTGCGGAGGAACGGGCTGCGCAGACTCTGGAACGGGAAGTGGAGAAGGCACTGAGGTGATGGCGGGAGGTGAAAGCATATGACACTGGAAGAACTGGCAGGGATGCTGGAAAAGACTGGTTTTCCTTTTGCTTATGACCATTTTGCGGAAGGGGGGAAAGCCCGGATCCGCCGTTTATCTGCTATCTGCTTCCCGGCAGTGATAATTTTGCGGCAGACGGACGGGTATACTTCCGGATCAGTGAAGTAAGGATAGAGCTATACACGGACCGGAAGGATCCCGGGGCAGAAGCCCTGGTGGAAACAGTTCTGGATGATGCCGGGATTTTTTATAATAAGTCGGAGGTCTGGATCCAGAGCGAAAAGCTGTATGAGGTGCTGTACAGTATGGAACTGTAATGATTTGTTAAATGATGGAGGGATAATATGTCTGATAAGAATAACAAGGTGAAGTATAACCTGAAAAATGCGCATTACGCTTTACTGACGGTCTGGGGAGGAAGGGGCGGTGTCTATGCAGCGCCGGTGCCGCTTCCGGGATCTGTATCACTGTCCCTGGATGCTAACGGGGAGCCGGAGAATTTTTATGCGGACGGTATTGCGTATTATGTGATCAACAACAATATGGGCTATGACGGGGATCTGGAGCTTGCACTGATTCCGGAGAGTTCCCGGACGGATGTGCTGAGAGAGAAGCTGGATTCCAAGGGAGTTCTGATTGAAAACTCGGATGCAGAACTGGCACTGTTTGCTCTGCTTTTTGAGTTCGACGGGGACGTGCGTCATATCCGCCACGTGATGTATAACTGTTCAGCTTCCCGTCCGAAGATCGAGGGCAAGACCAACGAGGGAGAAAAAGGAAGTGCAGACAGAAACACTGACTATCAAGGCTACACCATTGGCGGATGGAAAGGTGAAGGCGAAGACAGGGGAATACTACGGATGCAACTGTTTATGCAGACTGGTACAAGTCGGTGTATCTGCCGGCTGCAGATCCGGCTTCCTTGCAGTCGGCGGATAGTGGAAAGTCTGTTGTGGATGCTGCAGGAAATGGAAAAGCACTGAGCTGAGGGGGATTCGGATATGAGCATGATGAAGAAGATTGAGATTGACGGGAAGGCGGTTGCTTTTAAGGCTTCTGCCGCTATTCCGCGTATTTACAGGATTAAGTTCCAGAGGGATATCTACAAGGATTTATCTGTTTTGGAAAAGAGTATTGGGGACGGAATCCGGAAAAGTCCTCACTGGATATGTTTTCACTTGAGATGTTTGAGAACATTGCGTATGTGATGGCGAAACATGCGGATCCGTCTATCCCGGATAATCCGGAGGACTGGCTGGATGAATTTAATACATTCAGTATTTATCAGGTTCTGCCGAAGCTGATTGAGCTGTGGGGGATGAACATTAAGACGGATGTGGAGGCTAAAAAAACTTCATGCAACAGACCGTGAAATGACAACTCCCCTGTTTCTTCTCCGGTGTGTGCAGCTGGGAATTTCCGTCCGAGATCTGGATCTGCTGACTATCGGGATGGTGAATGATATGTTTGTGGAGAGCAGGAACGATGAGTATAAAGGATGGAGACAGATTGCCCAACAGGAGGATTTTGACAGGTTCTGATCTGATGAAATGTGATGACAGGATAAGCGAAAAAGGGTATAATGATTTCATGAAATCAGAAGCTGGAGGAAACATACATGAAAATCGTAATTATTAACGGAAGTGCCCGAAGGGGAAACACGCTGACGGCGATTGACGCATTTATAAAAGGGGCATCAGAAAAGAATGAGATTGAAATCATCCAACCAGACAGACTTCATATAGCACCATGTAAGGGATGTGGGGTCTGTCAATGTTATAAAGGATGTATTGATCAGGATGATACAAATCCCACGATTGATAAAATTACCGCTGCAGATGTGATTCTTTTTGCTACTCCGGTATATTGGTGGGGAATGTCTGCGCAGTTGAAACTTATCATTGATAAGTGCTACTGTCGCGGTTTGAAGCTGAAAAATAAAAAGTTGGAACAATCGTTGTGGGAGGATCCCCCGGTGGACAGTATCCAGTATGAGTTAATTGGCAAACAGTTCGACTGCATGGCGAAATATCTTTCATGGGATATGATTTTCCAAAAATCATATTATGCAACAGCCAGTGATGAACTTGCAAAAAACAAGGATTCTATAAAAGAACTTGAAAATATTGGAAAAAAACTTATAAAGCATATTTAAAGTTCCAGGTTTCAGGAAAGAAAAAAATAATGATGAAAGCATTTGTCAGGATGGCAGGTGCTTTTTTGTATCTTTTTATGGGATTTAGGGGGTGAGCCGTATGGCAGGGAACAGAATCAAGGGGGATCACTGTCGAGATTGGCGGCGATACCACAAAATTACAGACTGCCCTGAAAGGGGTTAATACGGAGATCAGGAATACGCAGAGTCAGCTGAGGGATGTGGAGAAGCTGTTGAAGCTGGATCCGGGGAACACGGAGCTGATCGCGCAGAAGCACAGGCTGCTAGCACAGGCGGTTTCTGAAACCAGGGAGAAGCTGGAGACTTTGAAGACTGCACAGCAGCAGTCGGATGAGGCACTGCGGAACGGAACGATTTCCCAGGACCAGTATGATGCCCTGCAGAGGGAGATCATTGAGACGGAACAGAGACTGCGGAGTCTGGAAGAGCAGGCAGAGCAGTCTGCAACTGCTTTGCAGAAAATCGGGGCAACCGGGGAGAAGCTGCAGGCAGTGGGGGATAAGGTCTCCGGTGTGGGACAGAAGCTGCTTCCTGTGACGGGAGTGGTGACAGGGCTTGGAACGGCGGCGGTGAAAACTGCCGCTGATTTTGACTCTGCGATGAGTAAGGTGGCGGCTGTGTCCGGGGCAACGGGATCGGATTTTGATAAGCTCAGGGACAAGGCCAGGAGATGGGTGCCAAGACAAAGTTTTCTGCGACTGAGGCGGCGGATGCCATGAATTACATGGCTATGGCCGGATGGAAGACGGAGGATATGCTGTCCGGTATTGAAGGTGTTATGTATCTGGCTGCGGCATCGGGGGGAAGACCTTGCAACGACTTCTGATATTGTGACGGACGCGCTGACGGCTTTTGGGCTGACTGCAGCGGATTCGGGACATTTTGCAGATGTGCTGGCGGCTGCTTCCAGTAATGCCAATACCAATGTGTCCATGATGGGCGAGACGTTTAAGTACTGTGCGCCAGTTGCAGGGGCTTTGGGATTTTCGGTTGAGGATACGGCAGAAGCTATCGGGCTGATGGGGGAATGCTGGTATCAAGGCTTCCCAGGCTGGTACTTCCATGCGTTCCATCATGACCAACCTGACCGGGGATGTGAAGCTGTCGGGTGCGGCGATCGGGGGATGTGACCATTGCTACCACGAATGCAGACGGATCCATGAGGAGCCTGTCTGCGATCCTGGCTGACTGCAGGGGAGCTTTTGCAGGAATGACGGAAGCTGAGAAGGCGAACAATGCGGAGGCTCTGGTTGGAAAGAATGCCATGTCTGGGTTCCTTGCACTGATGAATGCGGCTCCGGAGGATATTGAAAAGGTGTCGGGGGCGGTGAATAACTGCAAGGATGCCGCAAAGAACATGGCGGACACCATGCAGGATAATCTGGAAGGACAGCTGACTATTTTGAAGTCACAGCTTCAGGAGCTGGCGATTTCTTTCGGGGATCTGCTGATGCCTGCGGTGCGGAGTATTGTTTCCGGACTGCAGGGGGGGATGGTGAATGTGCTGAATGCCATGCCGGACGGGGTGAAACGATGTGATCATGATCGTTGCACTTCTGGCTGCGGCTCTGGGTCCTGTGCTGATCATCATAGGCAAGACCCTTTCGGCCATTGGAACGATCATGACATGGGCACCGAAGCTTGCCAGTGCGATCAGTACGGTGAAGGGGGCTTTTGCGGCACTGAGTGCCACGATGATGGCAAATCCGATCGCCATTGTGATCGCTGCCATTGCAGCTTTAGTGGCGGCTGTTTATTTATCTCTGGAATACCAATGAAGAGTTCCGGCAGTTCTGGATCAGGCTGTGGAATGAGATTAAGGAAGTCGCTGTCCAGGTATGGACGGCGGTTTCCCAGTTTCTGGTTTCCGCATGGAACGGGATCCGGAATACGGCGGTGGCTGTATGGAATGGCATCAGGGATTTCTTTTTCCGGTCTGTGGGCTGGGATTAAGACACTGTTCACTACGGTTGTCACTGCAATTTCTACTTTCCCTTGTGGGAGCGTGGAATGGAATCCGTGCAACGGTTATGACAGTGTGGAATGCGATTTCAGCATTTCTGGGTTCTGTCTGGAATGGGATCAGGTCTGTCATTACGAATGTGGTGAACGGGATCCGGACATTTTTGCAGAGTGCATGGAACGGTATCCGCACAGTCATTACTACGGTGATGAATGCAATTCGGACGGTGATCTCTACGGTCTGGAATGGGATCCGGACAATTATTTCTACCGTGCTGAATGGAATCAGGGGTACTGTCAATTCCGTGTGGAATGGAATCAGGAATACGATTTCTTCTGTGGTAAACGGATTAAGAATACAGTTTCCGGTGCTTTTAATGCCATGTGGAATGGAATACGGAGTACGATTTCCGGAATTTATAATACCATCCGGGACGGGCTGGGAAATGCGGTGAATTATATTACAGGTCTTGCATCTGCCGGATGGCGGTGGGGTGCGGATATCATCAATGGTATTGTGAATGGAATCCGGAGCTGTATTGGTGCAGTTGCCAGTGCGGTGACGGATGTGGCAAATACGATCCGTTCCCATCTGCATTTCTCTGTGCCGGATGAAGGTCCTCTGACGGATTTTGAGAGCTGGATGCCTGACTTTATGAGTGGTCTGGCTGAGGGCATTGAGAAGAGCAGGGGAATGGTAAAGGCGGCTGTGAACAGTGTGGCTGCGGATATGGTGGTTTCGCCGCAGATGGCTGTGGCAGACAGCGGTGTGATGACCGGTACGGGATCGTCCGGCAGTGCGGATCGACGGCTGGTATTGTGGCGGCACTGAAGGATGTGTTGGGAGATCAGAAAGGACAGCAGGGGGATCTGGTGATTCCTGTTTATCTGGGAAACCAGCTACTGGATGAGGTGATCGTGACGGCGCAGCAGAGAATGAGTCTGAGGAGCGGAGGTAGATAGGATGGCTTTTTTCAGTATCTTGTGTTTGACGGGGGAGAACCTGCCGCTTCCGGATTCTTATGAGGTGGAGCTGGAGGATGTGGAAGCAGATTCTGGCGGTGAGACGGAAGCAGGGACGACACAGAGGGATGTGGTGCGGCATGGCGTTGTGAGCATTCCGGTGTCGTTTTCTGTTACGGCGAAGTGGCTTAAGAAGCTGGCAGTGTATTCGAAGAAGGATAAGATCAGTGTGCAGTATTTTGATGTGGAGACAGCGGAACTGAAACTGGCGGAGATGTATGTGACGGGGTATAAAAGGCAAAGCTGAGGAAAGATACCAGTTATAAGGGGCTGTGGACGGTGAGTTTTACGTTGAAGGAGATGTAGCGAGATGGTATAATGGGAGAATCAAATCGGAATTTTTAAGGAATGATTGTTATGAAAGAAAAAATATTTGAGACGCAATGCGGAGCCATTCATTATTGGATCAACATGGAGCAGGGATCGAAGAAAAAATAGCCTTAATTTTCCTTCCGGGTTTAACCGCAGACCATCGATTGTTTGAGAAGCAAATAGAGTTTTTCGAGGAGGAAATATAATGTTTTGGTGTGGGATGCACCCGGACATGCAAAATCATGGCCTTTCCAATTTGATTTTTCCTTGATGGACAAAGCAAAATGGCTTGATGAAATTTTCTGTCTGGAGAACATTCAAAATCCGGTTATCATTGGGCAATCCATGGGCGGTTATGTTGGTCAGGCGTATTCGGAGTTGTTTCCCAACAAGTTGAAAGGATTTGTTTCTATTGATTCTGCACCTTTGCAAAGAAAATATGTGACAGAAATCGAATTGTGGCTACTAAAAAAAAAATGGAGCCGGTATATCGATATTATCCTTGGAAGTCATTGTTGAAAAGCGGAACAGAGGGAATTGCCACATCTGTGTACGGAAGAAAACTGATGTATGACATGATGATGACCTATGATGGCAACCAAAAAAAAAGATATGCCAAAATAGCAGGTCATGGTTTTAAAATATTAGCAGAAGCAATGGAGGCTGATCTCCCATACAAGATAAACTGTCCGGCACAACTGATATGCGGAGAAGAAGACCATGCAGGTTCTTGTATTCGATATAATAAAGCATGGCATAAAAATACCGGCATTCCATTGGCATGGATTAAGGATGCAGGGCACAATTCAAATACCGATGCACCTGAAGAAGTGAATTCATTAATAGTGAAATTGATAAATAGAATATGATGAAATGACAAATCTTTTTCAAATAGTTAAAGAAAGGGTAGAGTTCTTTTTTGAAAAAATAGGATAATTGAATTTGGAGGTTAAATATGGCTTTTGATTTCAAGAAAGAATACAAAGAATTTTATATGCCGAAAAACAAACCAGAAATAGTAAATGTTCCAAAGGCAAACTATATTGCTGTTAGAGGCAAGGGCAATCCGAATGAAGAAGGTGGAGCATATCAGCAAGCTATTAGTGTACTGTATGCTGTTGCATATACATTGAAAATGAGTTATAAGACGGATTACAGAATAGAAGGATTTTTTGAATATGTTGTGCCTCCGCTTGAAGGGATTTTGGTGGCAAGATGATATTGAGGGCGTAGATTATTCAAACAAATCTGCTTTCAACTGGATTTCTGTTATTCGTTTGCCTGATTTTGTTTCTAAGGAGGATTTTGATTGGGCAGTGGAAACAGCAACGAAAAAAAAAAACTTGATTGCTCGTCAGCAGAGTATCTTACGATTGACGAAGGATTATGTGTTCAAGTTATGCACTTAGGCTCTTTCGATGATGAGCCAGCAACTGTTGCACTTATGGATGTTTATTTAGAGCAGAATGGATATGTTAATGATATGAATAAGGATAGGTTGCACCACGAGATTTATATGTCTGATGCAAGAAAGGTTGCACCAGAGAAATGGAAAAACCGTCATAAGACACCCGATTAAAAAGGCGTAAAAATTCCAGTCTGTCGAGCTGAAAAACTATGAAGTTAAAGGAGAGAAACGTTTATGTTTAGATGTTCAAAATGCAAAAAATGGTTAAAAAGTATTACAACAGAAACCGATGTAGTTTATAACGGTATAACATATCATGCGACTAATGTACCAGCAAAAATGTGTCCTGAATGTGGAAAAATAATAATATACGAAATAATTCAAGAAAGGATTGTTCAATACGCCACTCAAAGAAATGTAAAAAAGTATTGATTATGAAGAATGTGAGAATGAAGAGGCTTCTTCTTCTCAACTAGTGCTATAAATACTAGTTTGATGAAATAAAGAAATTATTTGAGAGGGAAAATATGGTTGGAAGAATTTATCACGTTGGATTAACCGTTTCTGATTTGGATCGTTCGATTGCTGTCTACAGAGATATTCTTAGGCTTGAATTTCAGGGCGAAATCCTTTATGGAAGGCGAAGAAACAGATAAAATGTTCCGTAAGGAAAATTGTAAAAGCAAGGGTTGCATATTTGAATGGTTCAAAGGCTCTTGAAGCACCACCTGTTGAATTGATTCAGTTTGTAGATAGCAAAATCCATAAAGAACAATCAGACTTGTTTACGACATCTATCTCAGAAGTATGCTTTTTACACGGATGACATTGATTCTGTCTACAAAACCCCTTATCGAAAATCATGTGGAGTGTTTGTCTGAACCGCAGCATTTTGATTTCAGGGCAGATGGATTTGGGAAAAGCAGAGCGTTTTATTTCAGAGACCCGGATGGAATCATTCTTGAGATGATGCAGCCTTTGTAAAAGGAAAATAATCAGAATTTGTGAGGGAACTTAGATGGTATTCGAAAAAAATTGATAGAAGTAGTTGGAAACGGAATGAGTATTTTGAACATTACTTTACGAATATACCTTGTACATACAGCATGACCGTTAAAGTGGATATCACACAAATAAAGGAAAAGGGAATGAAACTATATCCTGCAATGCTTTATTATATTGCAATGATTGTAAACCGTCATTCAGAGTTTAGAACGGCAATTAATCAGGAGGGTGAACTGGGAATATATGACGAGATGATACCCAGCTATACCATATTCCATGAGGACACAAAGAGACATTTTCCAACCTTTGGACACCATACATACCAGATTTTGAAGCATTTTCTATGGCGTATGCGAATGATATGCAACGGTATGGAAGCAATTATGGAATGATAGGAAAACCAGATGTACCCGAAAATGTTTTTAATGTATCGATGATACCATGGTCAACCTTCGATGGCTTTAATCTGAATTTGCAGAAAGGATATGATTATTTGATTCCTATTTTTACGATGGGGAAATATTACAGAGATGATGAAAAAATCATACTTTCTCTCGCCATCCAAGTGCATCATGCAGTGTGTGATGGATTTCATATCTGCCGGTTTGTCAATGAACTGCAAGAATTGATAAATAGTTAACTTCAAGTTTGCCGAAATATATTTCTAACTTTCCCTATTTTACAGACATTCCAG
>VOFJ01001949.1_pt1 | contig 47936 bp, 83 predicted proteins | sample 5384081 | NCBI WGS metagenome assembly VOFJ01 (sample SAMN12384729, study PRJNA508395) | human gut metagenome | isolation source: healthy gut I | host: Homo sapiens
TCGCTGTGCGTTTACTTCTGCGAAGCGCTCCTTTACATGTCGAGCAGGCTTCAAACCCAAAATTCTTATTGATCGAACTTTCGCGGGAGTATCTGGGGCATACTGTTCTTGGAAAAACATCAAGGGATAATTTCAAGACTAAGCGCAAAAGAATCGTGAATGAGGAAGAACAGTATATTTTTTATGATACGCATGAAGCTATCATAGACCAAGAAACCTATGACAAGGCGCAGAGAATGAGGAAAAGAGCTGCACCGAGAAGAAATGCAGATAAACCTACTCACAGATTATCGGGACTTCTGTATTGCTCTGATTGTGGGAGCCGATTGGCTTATATAAATGCAAATCCACGTAACGGAAAAGAATATGACAGCAATCAGGCATTCCGGTGTAGCCGGTACCACAATAAATATCATTCATGCACAGGACATTATATCAAGGCAAGTACAGTAGAATCCTTTGATATATCAGGCAACAAAGCGTGTTTGCAAGCATGTTCTGACTGATGAAAAGGATTTTGTTGAGCAGTTGAAAGCACAGTATGAATTACAATGTGAAAAAGGATAATACAGATGATAAAAAGGAGTTGTTAGAAGCAAAAGCGTCGTATGATGGATTTGGATGATCTGATAAAAAGGTCTGTATGAGAATTTCACACTGGGGCGATTGCCGGAGAGACAGTTCAACAGGCTGATGAAAGAGTACGATACCGAACAGGGCAGTTTAGAGCAGAGAATAACGGAGCTTGAAACTGCTACAGCACGTACATCTGCTAAGACAGTGCAGATTGACAGGTTTTGTGCGTCTGGTAAAGGAGTATCGGGATTTTGAAGAACTGACAACTCCAATGCTAAATGATTTTATTGAAAAGGTAGTTGTTCATGAAGCAGAGGGTGGCAGGACAAAAGACCGCACTCAGCAGGTAGATATTTATTTCAATTTCATTGGCAATGTTGTTCTTCCACTCAGTGAGGAAGAAATGAAAGCCATGCAGGCAGAGGAAGCTGTCAAGGAAAAGGAGCTTGCAGAGAAAAAAGAAACAGGCATCTAAGAGGTCTGCACAGAGAAGAAATCAGAAACGTGCAGAAATTAAAGCAAGGGCTGAAGCAGGGAGATATTGAAGCTGTAGCAGAGTATGAAGTTATTCTCGAAAAGGGCAGACAGAGTAATCGTAAAAAGAGCTGAGAAAATGAAAGCATTAAGAATGGCTGACCCTGAATATCGTGCAAAGATGGAAGAAAAAGACAGGCTTGCATTGGAACGTGAACAGAAGCGTGTAGAACGAGCCACAAGGAAGAAAAAAAAGCCACGCTTGTAGAATTAAAGGAGCAGGCTGAAAAAGGCAATCAGGAAGCCGTCAGAGAGCTTGAGGAGCGTAGAGCAATAGGCAGGGAGCGTTCAAGAAGAGCTGCAGAAAAACGGAAGCAGAGAGCTGAAAATGACCCTGAATATGCAAAATATCTTGATGAGCGAAATGCAGAATACAGCAGACGACATACTGCAAGGAGAAAGGAACAACTGGAAGCATTAAAGGCAAGAGCAGAAGCCGGAGAGCCGGAAGCACAGAAAGAATTATCGGAACGCAGACAATATCAGGTAAGAGCCACAGTAAAGAGTTATCAGAAAATGCGTGACGACGCACTGAAAGGTGATTCGGTTGCAAAAGAGAGATAAGAAAAAGAACTTAGCTAAGAGACGTGAAGCGTATCATGTAGATAAAAGCGAACATACAGCCAAAGAATAAATATATCATCAGAATACATAAAAATTAAATGATAAATTATAAGAGTTGAAACAGCTACATAATTGTTGAAAGTAGTTGAATATTATAGTAAAATATTTATTCTATAAGGAGGTATGGAAATTTGGCTAGGAAGAAAAAAAGGACGGCAAATATCTAAATGTGATGATAAATAGTGATGTGTACGCAAGATTAGCTAAGTACTGTGAAGTAGTTGGTCAAACCAAAACAATTGCGGTAGAACGTGCGCTTGACTCAATTCATAAAAGAGTACGATGACAAGGCAGAAAAATTAAAAAAGGCTAGAGGATATGGAGATAAAATCAGATAATGAGTAGAAATGTATTAAGTTTATTTTCATCTGCTGGAATTGGTGAGCTGGGAATTAAAGCAAAGGATGGCCTATTCTTATCAGCAATGAAATTGTTGAAAATAGATGTCAGCTTTATCGTGAGAATTATCAAATGTTGATAATATATGTGGCGATATTTGGGAAAAAGAAAGATGAGATTATTGAGCATTGGAAAGAAAAAACAAAGGAACCGCCATTCCTTATCTATGCAACTCCACCTTGCCAAGGAATGTCATCTAATGGGGCAGGAAAAATATTACGAGAGATTCGTGATGGAAAGAGGAAACCAGAAGATCCACGTAATAGACTAATTATTCCTACTGTAGAAAAATAATTAAGAAATTACGCCCTGAATGGGTTATATTAGAAAATGTGTCTAATATGAAAAATACCATAATAAGTGATGAAAAAACGGTGAATATATCAACATTATTGAATATATTTACAGAGAATTAGGTGATGAGTATGTAGGATGCCCAGAAGTAGTAAATTGTGCTGATTATGGAATTCCACAAATGAGAAAACGTTTAATTACAATTTTTTCACGAAGTCCTAGAGGAGTAGAATATTTTAAGAAATATGGAAAATTCATGCCACCTCAAACGCATTATGAAGAAGAAACTTTCTTTGCTAAGAAATGGATAACTCTTAGAGATGCAATATCTAAATTACCACCGCCTGATGCGAAGGAAGGGAAAAAATGAGCGAAAGGATTTCCATCCATGGCACTTGGTTCCAATCATGAATCAAGAGAAATATTGGCGGATGGAGAATACACCAGAAGGATGTACGGCATATAATAATCAGTGTGTAAATCCCAAATGCCTTTATCAAAAAATAATAGACTGCATGGTAGTAATATTGATGATGGTCTTCATAGTTCAAATAAAGACACACCAATTTATTGCGAAAAAATGTGGGAAGTTATTGCCAAGACCGACATTGATTGATAAAAAGACTGGAGAAAGAAGACTTTTAAAAAGGTTATGATACGGCATATAGAAGAATGGAATGGGATAAACCGGCTGCTACGTTGACGCAAAAATTTTATCTTCGAGGCATCAGATAAAAAAGTACATCCAGATCAGACTAGAGTTCTTTCTGTATATGAAGCGATGATTATACAGACGATTGCAGACTATGAGTTTTCAATGACTATAGACGGTCAGTCGATATCAAAGAATTTATGTGCTGAGGTAATAGGCGAGAGCGTGCCGCCTAAGCTTATTGAGATAATTTGTAATCAGATTGAAAAAGATAGAAGAATAATGAAGTACGAAAAAAGGGACTCTATTGAAGAATCCCTTTTTCGTTAATTAAATCCGTTATAAGGCTTTTGAGCAGTATGAACGTAAGGAATAATTGAAGTATCAAGATAGAGAAGTGGCATATTGTTAAGTGAGCTAGTCTTTATTACAGCAGTTTTGCCAGAATCGCCGCGTGTATTACTGCAACTAAAGTCATCTTCATTGAGATATCCAAGCTTTACTTCCCAAATTGTTACTGTATCCCAAGTTTCTTCGGTTCCTAAATCTCGTTTGCCATCAGGGTCTGTCAGGCAGTATCTATAGGTTAAATAGTAGCCGGCTTTTGGAAGATGACCTTTTTGGCGAATTTTTTACTAGTGCGGTTTTTATTTCGATACCAGCATGAATATTGTCAGATGCGACAAGGTCTGGATATGTATGGGGTTTATTTCTGTAGTAAAAACCATTACTGAAATCTGCAAAACCTGCACCTAAAAAGATTACCAACGATTGATGATAGATTTGCCAATTCAACTAACGATGACATTTTTTGTACACCCCGGGATATAAGGTTAGAGTCAATCATATCCAATGTATCATACATATGGACAATACTACCTTTAATGATTTCTGGAGTAACTACAATTTCATTGGGATTAAAAATTGAAGTTATGTGTTATTAAGTACTTGTCTTCAAATTTTCGCATTTTAAATCTCCTTCATTGATTGGTATTTTTCTACAAGACAAAACAAATCGCTGATGGAAATAGAAAAACCGTCAGCTTATTTTTTGAATGTTATTAAGTGAAATATTACGATTGCCAGATTCGACAGATGCATAGTATGTACGATCCATATCAATAAGCAGTGCAAATTTTTCCTGGCTAATACCGATTTCGGTTCGTAATTCTTTAATTGCTAAACCAAAAGATTTCTGTAATTTCATGACGTCACCTCATTTAAGATAATATTGGAATTATGCTTATAAGACAACGGATTATAAGCAACAGCAGTGTGCAGAGGTGTAACCTTTGTCGGATCGTAAAGGCAGAGCCTCACGCATGGTGCAGGAGAAAGACTCCGCTCGGGTTAAGGGCGAAGCGCCTTAGCCGGTCAAGGGTGCAACCATTGCCCAGTTAGTGGCGTTTCGCCACTAAGTACTGGGTATTGCTTGTAGCAAAGCTTCACAAGATTAAGCAACTTTGTTGCAATTCCCTTCGGGAAAAAGAACTAAATATTGTTACGATAAACAGACTGAGTAGAGAGATTTACTTGGTCTTTTTTATGGAAAGAAAGGAAAGATTAGCATGAAAGCAACAAGGCACAATGGACGGTCAGGCAAGCATGGAACCTGTGACGCGGAGCACAATGACCGCAGATTTGATGTAGAGAATAGTGAGCATATTGACGCAGAGCGAACGAAGATGAATGTGTACTGGGATTGTTATCAGGGGGTACAGCCTGCCGAATGATAAGGACGAGCGGGCAAGATTCACTTTTACAGAAATAGAAAAAGCATATTATGTTGAGAAATATTCAGACCATGTGGACAGTCAGAATGAGAGGAATAGGAAAGCAAGACACTATGACCGAGTGAAAACGATTGACGCTATTCTTGAAAATAACAAAACGTGTCCAGAAGAAACTTTATTACAGCTTTGGAAACATGGATAGAGCTGTGTCTGCTGATGTGTTAGCAAAGGTTAGTGCAGAATACTTTGAGGAATTTAACAGGCGGTATGGTTCCCATGTTCATATACTGGACTGGGCTTTGCATCTTGATGAAGCAACGCCACATATTCATGAACGGCATGTATTTGATGCAGTGAATCGGTATGGAGAATTATGTCCCCAACAAGATAAGGCATTAGAAGAGCTTGGATTTGAACTTCCGAAGCCGAATGAGAAAAAGGGAAAGTACAATAATCGGAAGATGGTTTTTTGATGATGAGTGCAGAAAGCTGTTTATCAGCATTTGTCAGAAACATGGACTGACGATTGATGTTGAGCCGGTGTATGGTGGTGCAAGCTATCTGGAGAAGCAGGATTTTATCATCATGAATCAGAAGAAACGCATTGAGGAAAAACAGGCTGTCCTTGATGGACTTGTGATGAAGATAGAGGACGTAAACCCAGTCATTGAGGAAGCTGTAGACCTTGCCTATAAGAAAAGGCTTGTGAGGTAGTCACAGAGCGCGTGAAAGAGGAAACAGTGAAGCATGATTTTGATGTTGTAAAGGATTATGGAGAACTTCTACAGCAACAGCCGAATGACAAGCTCAGTGATAAATCGAAATCGGTGGCATCCAAAGTTGTGAATGCGATTGTTGCTAAACTGGAAAAAAAGCATCACAGGCACTTTTTGGGAAATATCATCTCTGCCCTGAATGAGCCGAAGAATAAAGCTAAGGCAAAGGAACAGATTAAGGAGCAGGCAAGGGTCTCCATTCAGGCAAAACTGAAAGAAAAAGCAGAAGCAGGTCATGGAATATGAGAAAAAACATGATGTGCATATCAGAAAAAAAGAATATGGAACTTTAGGAAGCATTTGTAATCCATTAGCGGAAATACAGATGCTTTTTTATTGTCCGGAAAGGATTATATGGGAGTATTTGATGAAGTAAAAGGAAAGATTGACCGCAAGAGAAGTCATGGAGAGAGCAGGCATTGTTTTCAATCGAAATAACATGTGCAGATGTCCGTTTCATCAGGACAAGACAGCAAGCATGAAAGTAAAACCGACAGATAAGAAATATTTCTGTTTTGGCTGTGGGGAAAAAGGAGATGCGATTGATTTTGTCGCAAAGTATTATAACCTGTCGCCAAGAGAAGCGACCACCATGCAGATTGCTGACGAGTTCGGGATTATATATGACAATTCGGTGCGATCACCGCCCAAGCCGATAAGAAGAGAGAAATCTCAATGCAGATTTTGGAAGAAGCGAAAACAAAGACATATCGGGTGCTGTCCGATTATCTTCATCTACTGAAAGAATGGGAGCGGAATTTCAGACCGAAAAACATGGAAAAGATTGATGAAAGATATGTGGAAGCTGTGCAGAATCGGGCAAAGGTAGAGTTTCAGCTTGATACCCTGCTTTGGGGGTACGGAAGATGAAAAAGGAAGCAGTGATACACGATTTAGGAAAAGGGGGTGGAAGATACTGAGCGAAGAGTCAGGGAATATCGCAGGAATCAGTGAGCAGTTAATCACAACAGACAAAGGAGCTGTGAAGCAGTGCATTAGAAATGTGGTAACAGTCCTTGAAAGTGACCCGAAGTTCATGGGAGCCATTCGTTATAACATGATGACTGACAGGAACGACATTGTAAAGGATTTAGGGTGGTATCGTGAGAGTCCGGCACTTACGGATTCGGATATAGACCACATCATGCTGTATCTGGAAGAGCATTACAGCCTTACAACCGAAAAGAAAATAAAATCGGCAATCAATGTGGTTGCAATGGAAAATAAGTATCACCCGATTCGCAAAAAGCTCTGTACCCTGGTCTGGGATGGGGAAGAACGTATTAAATATGTGCTTCATCACTTTCTTGGAGCTGACCAGAACAATTATGTCTATGAAGCAATGAGGGTTCTTCTGTTAGGTGCGATTTCAAAGGGTATTCTGTCCGGGAACAAAGTTTGAATATATGCTGATTTCTGGTGGGCGGTCAGGGAGCCGGAAAGTCAACATTTTTCAGATTCCTAGCCATGAATGATTCATGGTTTACGGACGATTTGAAAAAACTTGACGATGAAAATGTGTTCCGTAAGATGCAGGGGCATTTAATCATAGAACTGTCAGAGATGATAGCAACAGCCAGTGCAAGGAGCATTGAGGATATAAAGTCATTCATCAGCAGGCAGAGTGACATTTACAAGGTTCCTTATGAGACACAGCCAAAGGATAGACCGAGACAATGCGTGTTTGGTGGCACTTCCAACGCTATGGACACGCTTCCGCTTGATAGAACAGGTAACAGACGTTTCATGCCGGTCATGGTTTATCCTGGCAGGGCAGAGTGTCATATTCTTGAAAATGAAGAGCTTTCAAGAAAATATATCGAACAGGTGTGGGCGGAAGCAATGGAGATATACAAGTCAGGAGCGTTCCGGCTTATGCTAAGCAGGGGAATCAGCCGAGTACCTGAAAGATTATCAGAAACAGTTCATGCCGGAAGATGCAGATGCCGGAATGATACTTGCATTTCTTGATAATTTCAAGGGAGACAGGGTCTGTTCCAAAATGCTTTGGAAAGAAGCACTTCACAGGGATTATGAGCCGAAGAGGATTGAACTGAAACAGATTTGCGACATTATGAATAATTCGGTAACAGACTGGATTATGAGTGACGGTGCCATGCATTTCGGTGTCTATGGCAAACAGCGTGGTTGGGTTCGTGCCGGTTCCTCTCAGGGAATCCACGACAAAGCGGACAGCGATGATTTTATGGCAGTCCCGAAGCAGTTGGAATTAGAGATACCATTCAAGTAACAGAATTGATGTTGTTACCATTTTGTTACCGGTTCTGTTACCCAGTGAAAGTATTGATTTTACTGGCTTTTTATCTTATAGGTAACAAAAGTAACAAGAAAATAGAAAAATAAGTAAAACACGGGTAGCAGATACAGGTAAGGTGATTTGAGAGGTCTTTTCCGGTCATGTTACCTTTTTTGTTACCTGTCCCTTGTAGGGGAATCTTGGAAAGGAGAGGTGCGAATGCAGGGAGAAAAAAAACAGCGGAAAATAAAGCAAATTACATTGATGGTGGCAGTTCAGGGCGAGGATAGGAAACACTACCTATCTTGTCGGGGGTGTTCTTCAACAATTCAAAAAAGGTAACAATAGAGGACAGAATGAAGAATTTAATCAGTCAGGAAGTGACAGCAGGCAATTTCTAAGGTTGTACACCACACAAATCAATCTTTTTTAATGAATCATCATTCTTTGTATTGACAAAACGCTTCTAAATCTTGGATTTTTGTATGAAAATCTAGTTGCACAGATGATATCAGCATCAGGAAGAGAACTTTACTATCACACATGGGAAAAAGCCGGCAGCACACATTATTATGAAGTTGATTTCCTGATTTCAGAGGGAAGTAAAGTCAATGCTTTTGAAATCAAGTCATCTGGTTCGGGAAAACATGAATCAAACAAGCCATTTTATTTAATGCCTTTTTTGATTAGGCATAAATCTGATTTTTAAATATTAATTGAAGCTTGTAAAAATGAATGATATAAATATTAATGATAATTGTATAAATAATTCCAAGATTTCACAAAAGTTCACAGAAAATTAGCACTCTTCTATTGACAGTGCTAACAAACGGGTGTATAACATAGTCAGAACAAAGGAAGAGGGAAAGAAAAAGAACAAAAAGTTCAAAAGTTTTTCCTCTGACAGTTCCAAAAGAAACAAGGTTAATGAGCATACGAATATCCACAAAAAAGTGGACAGATAGAAAAGGAGAGATGACTTATGTTGATGCCTAGTATTTTTTGGAGAGAGTTTATTTGATGATTTTGACAATTTAATGAATTTTTCATTCCCGGATGTTGATAAAACATTGTATGGCAAACATGCAAAAAGAATATGATGAAGACAGATGTTAAGGAGAAAGATAATGGCTATGAAGTAGCAATTGATCTTCCGGGAATTCAAGAAAGATGAGCTTCATCTTGAGTTGAATGATGGATACCTGACTATCAGTGCCGAGAAGGGACTCGATAAGGATGAGAAGGATAAGAATGACAAATACATCAGACGTGAACGTTATGCAGGCAAAGATGAGCCGAAGCTTTTATGTTGGTGAGAACATGAAAGAGGAAGATATCCATGCGAAATACGAAAACGGTATCCTGACCTTGGACGTTCCGAAAGAACAGAAGAAAGCTGTTCGGAAAAACGTTACATTGCAATTGAAGGATAAATAGAATGCCCGGTATCAATGGTGTAAAACCATTGGTATCGGGCGTTTTTTTATCTCGATGCGATCAATTTACAGATCGGATTTCCCTTGAAAGAAAACTTTTCTTCATATTCCGTCATGACGTTTCCTTCGCTTAAGACAGGATCATGGTGTAAGTCTCTGGTGGAAGCGTCTAATTTCCAGCCGGCTTCCGGAACTTCCTCTAATGAAAATGTGAAAAGATGCCCTGATTGTCAGTCTTAAATTCAGATGTCCTTTTTTTCAAAATCTGGTCATAACGGGCAAAAAAATTGTCTGGAAGTGAGACGTCTCTTGGCGTGGCGGTCTTTCGGCCAGGGATCGGAGAAGTTTAAGTAAATACGGTCGACTTCGTCTTTGGCGAAAACCTCTGCAACATCGGCGCGTCCATGCAGATAAACTTAATATTAGGAAGCGGATTCTGCTCCATTTTCTGCAAAGCGCGTAAAAGTACGCTGGAGTAACGCTCGATACCGATGTAGTTAATATCTGGGTGCAGGGCGACCATGTCCATAATAAAACGGCCTTTTCCCATCCCAATCTCGATATGAAGCGGCGCACTTTGTTAAAACAGTCCTGCCAGTGCCCTTTCTGCTCCTCTGGATTTTTGATGCAGTATTCACTATTTAAAAGGGCGTCATCCGCGCCAGGGATATTTCTTAATCTCATAAAACAACCTCTCTAATGATGTAAACTAATATTTTTTTCAAAATGTATTTTCGTTTTTTGCGCACAAATATATCTAAGCGCAAAGCGATCAGTTACATTCTACAATAAAGAAACCCCAACTTTCAAGCACACATTGCATAATCTGACAAATTAATAAAGTCATAAAATGATGAAAAGTGGTTGCATGTATTTTTTCCAACTATTATACTAATAATGTTGATAGAGTAACGTTGTTGTTACAGGAACGAGTTATGGGTGAACAGTAACAATCCGTAAAAATTGTGTATACATGGGACGGATTGTGCGAAATTAATAGATTTAATATAGATTTGGAGTTTTTATGATGTTGAAAAATAGATGGAAAAAAGGCAAAGCATGCCTGATCCTTACGATTATATCTACTGTCTGTCTTGGAAAAGTGGACGTCAAGGCGGCAGACTACTGGCCGGATGCGCCGGAAACACTCTCACCGGGTGTTATTTTGATGGAAGAGTCCACAGGCACGATCCTTTATGAAAAAAAATAGTGATGAAGCACACACTACCCGGCGAGTATCACCAAGATCATGACCACGCCGCTGGCGTTAGAAAATGGCAACCTGAGTGACATGGTCACTTTTTCGGATGATGCGATCAACAACACGGAAGGATCGGGAATTGCCAGAGATTACGGAGAGCAGATGACCTTAGAGCAGTGCCTTTACGGTGTCATGCTAGAGTCGGCAAATGAATGTGCCTACGCTGTCGCAGAACATGTGGGCGGCACGGTAGAAAATTTTGTGGACATGATGAATGCCAAGGCAAAAGAATTAGGATGTACCAACACGCATTTTGCCAATCCGCACGGTCTGCAGGATGAAAATCATTACACGACCGCACATGACATGGCGTTGATCGCGCAGGCAGCTTATCAGAATGAGACATTTCGTATTATCATCGGGACGAAGATGTATACAATCCCTCCGACCAATAAGCATGCGGAGGAAACGGTGTTGAGGAATCATCACGACATGCTCTGCACTTACCACAATGCGAACCGCAAGTACTTATATCCGTACTGTGTCGGCGGAAAGACCGGATACACGGCGACCGCAAACAGCACTCTGGTGACTTATGCGGAAAAAGATGGAATGACTTTGATCTGTGTGGTAATGAATACGCAGTCACCGAATCAGTTTATTGATACGGTAAACTTATTTGATTACGCATTTGACAATTTTCAGGTGCTGAATGTAGCGGAAAATGATACGGATTACAGCGCAGAGACAACGGTGGATAATGGTAATCTGAACAATATTGCACCATTTGTGGAGCTTGATAAAGAGGCCGTCATTGTTCTGCCGAAAACAGCAGAATTTTCAGACACCTCATCTTCCGTGGAATATAATGACAGCGACCCGGAGATCGCAGGGAGCATCACGTATACTTATGCGGGAAGAAATGTAGGAAAAGCAGATATTAAGACAACCGGCGTGGTCGTAGAAGGCTACGCATTTGACAATGAGTCGACCGAGGAGGAGGAACAGGAAGCAGTCTCCACGGTGCAGGTGAAACCGATTGTTGTTGTTTTACTCATTGTTGCAGTGATTTTGCTTGGTGTACTTTTATTTTTTTCTTAAAACGTTTTTACGATAATTACTATATTATCAAACACAACAGAGCCGTTCGTAGAGACAGAAAAGATCAGAAACGAAGAATCAGAAAAAACGTAGAAGACGCAGAAGATGGAGATAAAGCATGTCGGAGTCATATGCAGTCAGTGAAAAAAGAGAGTTGCTGTTAGACAAAGTAAAGAAGTTTATTCTGGATAATGGCGGAATCGTAAAGAGCCAGCTTGCCGGGCTGGGGATCGATTATCGCAGAATCCTTGATTTTGTGGAAAAAAGGGGATATTCTGCGCGTAAAAGCGGTTATTATGCAGTTCATCTCAGTGATTTTACAGAGGAGGAGCTTGTGGCAAAGCTGTTTCCGGACTGCGTGCTGAATCTGGAAAATGCGTTATATGCGTATGGCTATATCAAAAAAAGAAACCGTACGGGCTGGCGGCTTGCGGTGGATAAGAATACTTCAAATCACGTTTTAAAATGGATTATCCGAAGATCATTCCGATGTATGCAGAGCCGGATACTTTGGAGCTTGGAGTGACAGAAATACAGCTTTCCAATGTGACAGTCCGGATTTTTGAAAAAGGAAAGACTGATCTGTGAATGCTTAAAATACGAAGACAAGATAGATCGGGAAAGATTCAAAGAAGGACTGATGGCTTACATAAAAGATCCGAAGAAGGATATTGAAAAACTGATGTATTATGCAAAAGAGCGTAAAGTTGTGAAAAAAGTTCAGAATATGATTGGAGTCTGGCTTTAAATGGAACAGAACCTACTTACGAAGAAGAAGTTAAAAGAAAAAAGCATAGAGTATCAAATCCCATTTGCAAATCTGCTGGAAGGATTTTTTGCAGGAAACGTTGATGTTCCAGATTCTGGAAACCGATTTTGCAAAGCGGTTATGGCTGAAAGACCGTGAGGATTTCAGTATCGACGGTTATCGAAAGGAGTGGCAGAAGCCACTTTATTTTGTATACGGACAGGATGATGGAAAAAGAGCAAAGCAGGTGTTGGACGAAAAGTGGATCACCGGCTTTACAGAGGAGATCTGTGCAAAACGGAACAACATATCCGCTGGAGCTGTTCAGTGGAAAAAGAGGAACCGGACTATCTGGTTTACATAACCGGAGAATGGGAAGAGATGAAGGTCCCGCTTGTAATTCGTATCAGTCCATTGGTTTATCATGCAAACAAAACCGGAAAAACAAAAAGCCGCAGTCAGTCTTTTTTGAGAAGAAGTGTGCAGTATATCAGCATTTTCCGGTTGAGACATATCTGGCAGAGCAGCTTTTTTCTATTTTAAAGTTTTTAGAACTGATTCCTTCTATGGAGGTATACGATACAACATTTCGTCTTCTGGAGCAGGAAACTGTCGATGGAAGGCATATTTACGAGACACTGTCTTTTTTGTGTGGAAACGAGGAAGTGATCCCACAGGAAAAAAGGATTGAAATGCTGGAATCTTACGATACTTACACTTATATGAAAAAACGGTGGGAAAAATATGTTAGAAAGCAGGGAATAGAGAATGTTTCCTGGGAAATAGTATTGCACCGGATTGTTTTGTTTTTGAGACCTGTCTGGAATGCAATGTGCAGAGATGAGGTTTTCTTTGGAGACTGGATGCCGGATCTGGAACGATATTTATAAGAGGCGCCAACAGGCAGCCTTTATTTCTGGTTTTATTGTCTGCCCAGATATTCCCGGAGGAATGTGACAATATTTTTTGGTTTGTTCAGATCAAAGACCGGAAGGGTAGTCTCTGCATGATATGGAAAATCAGCAAATACAGCGATCAGATCTTTTTTTCGTCAGATAACGGTGTTTCCGACCAGTATTTCCGCAGAATTTCAATTTTATTCGGCGCATCTGCTCCAAAATTTTCCGTCAGAACAAGGTCGGCACCGGAGAGCGACGAGGAGAGATTTTCCAGAAAGTCGGCTCAAAAAAAAGACGTTTTTGAATACGACAGAGGAATCTTCTTTGATGAGGTGAACGACTTTTAACCCCTCACGCGCTAATAAAGGAAGCAGCCGCTCAATGAGAGGTGTCATGATCGTTCCCGGTTTTGCCACAAAGGAGATCACCGGAGGTGTATGCAAAAATAAATCTCTGGTGTCTTTAAAATATTCAATCAACGCCTGAGAAGAATCTGGCGGTACAATTCCGCTTAAAATACGAAGCGCATGATAATAATTGTCTCTGGTGTCCAGATTATAGTACTGGATATCGATCGGTGTCGGTGCAGCCTCGGCGATCGCAGCCTCAGTCACGTATCTGGTCGCATTTTTCCCGCGCGTATTGAACGTGAGCTGGTGGAGCAGGAGACATTTTCCGATGGTTGTAATGCAATTTTTGGAGTAGGCTGCAGTTGCAGTTTCGAGATAAGAAGCCTTTCCCTCAAGTGTGCAGATATCGGCGTCACCGAAAGCTCTGAGAGCAGGGCCAGTCCTGTTTTCGGTTCCAGAAACGGAGTGTCTACAGACATAAAAAATGCACATTCCTCATCGATCATGGATAAGCCGGAAAAATGCCGGACATTGGTCCCTGATTCGGATAGATATCCGGGATTTCAGTTACGGGAAGCTTCAGATGGGAATAATCCCCCCTTTATTTTTACCGAGAGATAGATTCTGGAAAAATACGGCTGAAATTTTCTGACAAGATATTCAATTAAACAGGTGTCCCCAAAAGGAAGAAGAGCCTTATCGGTTCCCATCCGTGTGCTGTTTCCGCCACAGAGGATCACAAGCGCATTTTCCATACTATACCTCCGGAATGTTATTGTTTGATCCGCAATCTAAAATACTATAGCATAGGAAATACTTTTTTTTTCAAGAGTAATGAGTGGATGGTAATGCAAGTCATTGCTGAATCTGTGGGGAAAGTGTGTTATACTAAGGTATATCAGTATGTATCTGGTATTATATACTGATATGGATATCGAACATCAGGAGCAGGCTTACATGAAGTATTTGATAGATGATTTAGAGGAATATGCGCAGTCGGACTATTATCCGTTCCATATGCCGGGACACAAAAGAAAAAAGTCTGGCGTTTCCCAATCCGTATGAAATTGACATTACGGAGATTGACGGATTTGACAATCTGCACCATGCAACTGGTATTATAAAGGAAGCCGAAGTGCGCGGAGCAGAGCTTTACCATTCAAAACGATGCTTTTTTTCTTGTAAATGGAAGTACCTGTGGATTGCTGGCTGCCATCAGTCTGCCACAAGGCGCGGGGACAAGGTATTAGTCGCAAGAAATTGTCACAAAGCAGTCTATCATGCATTATATATGAATGAACTGCAGGCAGAATATCTGTATCCTTCTATCACAAAAAAAAATGGAATCCAGGGGCAGATCACAGCAGAGCAGGTGCAGGAATCGCTATATGAAAATCCGGATGCGGTGGCAGTGATCCTCACTTCCCCCCGACGTATGAGGGGATTGTTTCAGACGTGGCAAAGATTGCAGAGGTGTGCCATGAACATGGGATTCCGCTTATCGTAGATGAAGCCCACGGAGCACATTTTGGATTCGGAGGCGGTTTCCCGGAAAATGCCGTAAAACTTGGCGCAGACGCAGTGATTATGAGTTTACATAAGACATTGCCGTCGTTTACCCAGACAGCGCTGCTGCATCTGACGTCTGATCTCATTGATGAGAAGCGGGTGGAGCGGTATCTGTCCATTTACGAGACGAGTTCACCATCCTATATTTTTATGGCAGGAATGGATTCATGTATCCGGCTGATTGCAGAACATGGGCAGCAGCTCTTTGCAGATTACAGAAAGCGTCTGACAGCTTTTTATGAGAAAACAGCCGGTTTAAAATACCTGCATGTCATGCAGAATGAAGATTTGAGTATTGAGGAAGCATTTGACTGGGACGATTCCAAACTGGTCATTTTTGCGGAGAGAGCCGGGATGACAGGGGATGAACTGCATCAGATTCTTTTTTTTGAAAGAAAAAATACCATTTACAGATGGAGATGGTTTCCGGTTATTATGTGCTGGGAATGACAAGTCTGATGGATGAGGACGAAGGATTGGAGCGTCTGGCAGGCGCATTGCATGAGATTGATGCAAAGGTGGCAGAGGACGTTTCAAATGGAAACAAAATTTTGAAGAATCCGACAAGTGATGAGAAGGATCATTCGTTTATTGAGAAAATATATCAGAAATATCCGCGTGGAATGCAGATTTATCAGGCAGAGGAGCTTCCATATAAAGAAGTAACGTTAGAGGAGGCAGTCGGAAATATGTCTGCGGATACGATTTATCTGTATCCGCCGGGAATTCCGATGATCGTTCCGGGAGAGATTATCACGAAGCGTCTGGCAGATAATATTGAGGAATGCTTATCACTTGGACTGCGTGTGGAACGAGTGAACAGTAACGAAAAAATTCTAAAGATTGTATATTTTTAAAGATCTATATTATACTAAATGAGGCAGGAAAAATGGGTAAAAAATATATTGTATCATGGGAAAAAGTTCTACGGGAAAAGATACCCTGTTTAAAAGATATTGGGAGATGAAAGTCTCTCATTAAAGACCATTGTTCCATATACGACAAGACCGGTGCGTGCCGGGGAGAAAAATGGGGTAGAATATTTTTTTTTTCTGTGATGAGAAGAAAGTGGAAGAATTGGAGCGTGAAGGGCGTATTATCGAGCTTCGAGCTTACGATACCATCCATGGGATCTGGAAATATTTTACCGTGAATGATGACCAGATCGATCTGGAACACCAGAATTATCTGATCATAGGAACACTGGAATCTTATTTAAAGATCCGTGATTACTTTGGAAAAGAGAAAGTTGTGCCGATTTATATAGAAGTGGAAGACGGCGAACGCCTGAGCCGGGCGTTAAACAGGGAGCGGATGCAGGAAAGCCCGAAGTATGAGGAACTCTGCCGCAGATTTCTGTCAGATGCAAAAGATTTTTCCGGGGAAAAGTTAAAGGAAGCAGGGATCACAAGGAGATTTGTCAATCAGGATCTCGATGAGACAGAGGAAGAGATCCGCAGGGCGATTTTAGAAGACAGGTAGGAAAGAAGGTGGGCATTGGTGGATATTAAAGTAAATAATATAGCACAGGTGACACAGGTACCTGATACAGTGACAACGGAAACCGGAGATGGAACATTCAAATTCACTCTGGCGAGTGCCATCACCGATGCAGATCTTCAGGCAAAAGTCGATCTTTTGATGAATGATATCACGGCACAGGAAACCGTATTGCACAGCATATGGATATCCGCGATATGAAAAAATACCGTGGACTGATCAAGGATTTTTTAAATGAGGTGGTGTATCGTTCACACAAGTTTTCCAGAGAGAACTTCTTAGACCGCAAAGGACGGCACAGAGTGTATGGACTGATCCGGCTGATCGATTCAAATCTGGATGAACTGGCAAGGGAGCTTGTGAAGGATGAGAAGGATCACATTGCAATCCTGAGCAGGATAGGTGAGATCCGTGGATTGTTGTTGGATATATTGACTTAAAGGAGCGGCATATGGCAGGATTTTAAAGATATTATCGGACATGAGCAGATTATAGAGCATTTACAGAACGCGATCGGGATGGATAAAAGTATCCCATGCGTACATCATCAATGGACCGGACAAATCCGGAAAAATGATGCTGGCGGAGGCATTTGCAATGGCTTTGCAGTGTGAAAAGCATGGAAAAAAGAGGCATGTATGGAGTGCCATTCCTGCAGACAGGCACTGGGACATAATCAGCCGGATATTATTTATGTAAACCACGACAAGCCAAATACCATTTCTGTGGATGATATCCGTACACAGGTAAATAATGATATTGATGTGAAACCATACAGCAGCAGTCACAAGATATATATCATTGATGAGGCGGAGAAGATGAACCAGCAGGCACAGAATGCACTGCTGAAAACCATCGATGAGCCGCCGGCATATGCGGTCATCATGCTTTTGACAACGAATGCGGACACATTTCTGCCAACGATCTTATCCAGATGCGTGACGTTGAATATTAAAGTTGTGCCGGATGAGAAAATCAAAAAGTTCCTGATGGAAAAGTATCAGATCCCTGACTATCAGGCGGATGTGTGTGTGGCATTTGCACAGGGAAATGTGGGGGAAAAGCAATCCAGCTTGCGTCCTCTGATGATTTTAATGAGATGAAGGCAAGCGCACTGCAGCTGATCAAGCGTCTCGATGATATTGATCTCTATGAGATGACCGCTGCGGTAAAGCAGATCGCAGATTACAAATTAGAAATTAACGATTACTTTGATCTGATGATGATCTGGTATCGTGACGTATTATATTTTAAAGCAACAGGTGACGTAAATGGCCTTATTTTCAAGGATGAGGTCTACGACATAAAAACGACAGGCAAAAAAGCTCTTACAATGGAATCAACAGTATTTTGAAGCTTTGCGCAAAGCCCAGGATTCTGGACGCAAACGTAAACTTTGACCTGGTGATTGACTGTTATTACTGCTGACAATTAAGGAGAACTAGAATGGTAAAAGTAGTAGGAATCCGTTTCCGGAATGCAGGTAAAATATATTATTTCGGACCTGGAAAGTTACAGTTAAAAGCAGGCATGCATGCAATTGTTGAGACTGCAAGAGGCGTTGAGATGGGAACTGTCTGACTGATCCGAGGGAGGTGGATGAGGAAAGCGTCGTCCAGCCATTAAAACCGGTCATCCGCATTGCGACTGAGCGGGATGAAAAGGCAGAGAAAAAATAAAAGAAAGAAAAAGAGGCGTTTAAGATCTGTCTGGAAAAAATTGCAAAACATAAGCTGGATATGAAGTTGGTGGAAGCAGAATACACGTTTGACAATAATAAGCTGTTGTTTTACTTCACGGCGGACGGAAGAATCGATTTCCGTGAGCTGGTAAAAGGATCTGGCGGCGGTATTTCCGCACCAAGGATCGAGCTGCGTCAGATCGGTGTCCGTGATGAGACAAAGATTATGGGCGGAATGGAATCTGTGGACGTGAACTGTGCTGTCACACATTCCTTTCCGAGTTTGCACCGGTATCAATCAAAATGGCAAAAGGAGCAGAATCTTTCCCTGAATCCGACCAAGATTTCCGGCGTGTGCGGCAGACTGATGTGCTGTCTGAAAAATGAGGAAGAGACATACGAAGTATCTCAACAGCCGTCTGCCAAACGTTGGTGATTATGTCACAACGGATGATGGTTTGAAGGGCGAAGTTTCTTCTGTAAATGTACTTCGCCAGCTTGTAAAAGTTTTTAGTGGAAGTCAACGATGAGAAAGGAACTGCGGGAATATCAGGCAGATCAGTTGAAATTCAAACCAAAACGACGCAGAGATGTGAAGCTTACTGCCGAGGAAATGAAAGAGCTGGTCCGCATTAGAAGACCGTGGAAAAGTCAAAGATTGATGATACAAAAATAATCTGATTCATGAAGGAGAGCGTTTGGACATTTACAGCAACGCAATGGATATGGAATCATCCAGAATCCGGCGCGTTTCTGTTTTGGCATGGACGCTGTGCTGTTATCCGGTTTTGCGAAAGCAAAAGGCGGGGAAAAAAAGTACTGGATCTTGGAACCGGACCGGAATTATTCCGATTTTAATGGAAGCAAAGACGGAGGCGACAGATTTTACAGCGTTAGAGATTCAGGAAGAAAGCGCAGATATGGCAAGACGCAGTGTCGCGTACAATCATCTCGAGGATAAGATCAAAGTGATCACAGGAGATATCAGGGATGCTTCAAATATTTTTGGAGCATCTTCTTTTTCATGTCATCACAACAAACCCGCCGTACATGATCGGCACTCATGGGGAAAACTCGCCATCCACAGCAAAAAGCGATCGCAAGGCATGAGGTTTTTGTGCACGCTGGACGATATTTTGCGGGAGAGCGCAAAAAAATGCTTATGCCGGGAGGGCAGATTTTTATATGGTACACCGCCCGTTCCGTCTGGCAGAGATCATGAGTAAAATGGTGGAATATAAGATAGAGCCGAAGCGTATGCGCCTGGTATATCCTTATATTGATAAGGAACCGAATATGGTGTTGATCGAGGATTGCGCGGAGGAAAATCCCCGTGTGACAGTGGGAGAAGCCGCTCATTGTATACAAGGAGCAGGGTGTGTATACGGATGAGATTTATGACATTTATGGATATTGATTGGTAATACGAAACTCAATACGGCGTGTGAAGATTGTGATAAAACAAGGGGTACTGAAGACACGCTTTCGCTACGTGTCGCTCGCGGCAATATAACATGCCAGCCACAGCAAGTTGCTATGTCTGCCATGCAGAACCGGCGGCTCCCCAGTGTCTTCTCAGAAGCTTTGTTATTTTAGCACAGATAAATCTACAACATGAGAGTTTTCGTAATTATCAGTTTATAAGTGGTAAAGGAGGGTATGTTTAATAACACTTAGATGGAAATCTGGTTTATATGTATGAATTGATGATTGCAATTGGATTTGCTTCGGCACTTTTCTATTACGAGGAAGAAGAGAGGCTTAAGTGAGGATACGATTTTCGGTATATTTTTATGTGCGATCGGTATGCTTCGTTCAGTTACATGTTGCTGGCAGACGCGCTAGATTCAGGTTCTAGTTCCCTTAAAAGAGTGTGGGTTCAAATCCCTTCATCCGCACCAAAGAAAAGCACCTAGAAACGTAAGTTTTTGGGTGCTTTCTTTTTGCTGTACCGCAGCGTTTACCGCACCCCCGTACAGGTACGCGCCTTTGCTGCCAAATACTCGACCAGGCGTTCTTCCACGCTGCCGCCATGCTTCCAGGCGGCAAAGCCGGTGCCGGTGTAGGAATGGTATGTAATGACTTCATCGTGGAAGCGGTTCAATGCCGGATTGCGGCGCAGCTTGGTTAGTGCGCTGTGTTCTGTCGTTCTGCCTTGGCTGGTTTTAATGCCGGAATCCTCTTCAATTTCGGCCCAGGTCTGCCGCTGATAATATCGCCGCCGGATAACATCGGCTTCATTGCCTGACAGCTTAGCAAGGGCTTCTTCGATTGCATCATGCAGCTGTTCGCGGAACAGATCATCTTCTACCGCCTGCAGATCTGCCGCCGCTGCCGGGTCTTCCTGCTGTTCGCCCATGGTTGTACTGCCGCTGTCCTCCACATCAAGGGGCAGATCAAGGCTTGTGCAGTGGTTCAGCGGGTCGGCGCTGGCCTTGTGCTGCCTGCCGTCCTCGCCGGTCACGTTGCGTTCATGGCCGTTGGTCAAGGCGCGCTGTATCTGCCGCCGCTGGGTCTGTATCAACCAGTTTGCAAACGTCCCGGCGGCTGGGTCGTATACCTATATCCGGCGCACCAGCGACCGGCTGTGCAAGGAACACGGTTTATCCGTGGTAACATCACAACTGTATAGGTGCCGTAAGGTAGAAAGGCCACGAACATGAAGTACGATGAAAGAGCCTGCCATTTTAACATGGACACTTGGTGCGTGAAATTGCTGCTCCGGGATGGGAGAAAAGTCTTCAGTGACTGCACCGTGGTCGAGGATGAACTGGATGTGACCATGGCACAGCGGTCAGAGTTGGGCTACCTTATCTACAATGACCCACTGGGCTATGCAGATTTGATTCTGAATGGTAATCCAGAGGAATACTTGAAAAATGTGGCCGGGAGCCATGGGTTAGAAGATTGATCTTCCTATAGAACTGCCATTAACAAAAAAACACCGCCCATCTGCGTAACGGAACTCAGGTGGGCATCCTGCTGCAATCGGCTTGGGATATACGCCGCCGCCGCCAGCACATACAGCACCACCTTGGCACCGCACAACAATCAGCCAGGCACTGTGCAGGCTTTTGCAGCAAAGCAGCAGAAAACGCTGCAGCGTAATCATCAGCACCAGAAACCGATATGGAACTGCCAGTTGTGGTACGGGCAGCAGATGCAGCACATAGAAATTCTGGTCGCGCAGGCCGAGCAACGCGCAGATAACCGCGAGGAAAACATGTGATCTCGCCCCTGAAAGACCGCAAACAGCAGAAAATACATGCCGAACAGGCACAGCGAATTTCCGCCAAGCTTCCAGAATACAAATTCCGGCTTCTGGCGCAGTAATGATCGATGTTCTCATATTAGTTTGATGATGAAATCCGTAAGTATAATGCTATCGGAGAGAAGAAGGTTATAGAGGTTGAAGATGAAGTATTTGCTGGCTGTGAGCTTAAAGCAGTGGCTTCTAAGGCAGTACTAGACCTTGGTCTTGCAGTGTTTGAGAAGGATGTATATATTAATTTCTCAAGTAATGCAAGTTCAGTAACTATTATTCTTCCAGAAGGTGTCAATGCAACATGTGATATTTCAAGAAAGATAGCAGGAGTTAAGAACCTTGTTGATAATGTTGATGAGGAAGGAATCCATACAGTATATATTATTGGTAAGGCTGTATGCAGTAATGTAGAAGTTATTCCTGTTAATTTCTATGTCGATGAAGAAGATGAGGAAGATCCTGATTTTGTTGATGAGGATGACTGCCTTGCATCAGATGATGATTTTGATGATGATGTTATATTTGATGAGAAAGACGGAGACGTTGAGGTTGAAGTCAAGGTAATCAATGAGAAGGCAGATGGCAAGGAAGAAGAAAAGCCTGAAAAGGAAGAATCTGATGATGATACAGAAGAAACAGAGACTATTAATCTTGAAGAAGTGTAATAACTTCACTATGCTAAAGAATTATGAAGAACAGAGATAAGATATTAGATTACTTTGATAATGTGGCAGATGGCACAATTGTGTCGGCTAATGATATGTATGAGCATGGATTTGAGAGGATGAATCAGGAAGCATTCTTCCGGGCTGTCGAAAGGCTCTCTGACGAGGGTGAGATAATCCGTGTTGGAAGAGGTATGTATATTAAGAAAACAGACGCACAGGGAGATATTACAGAGCTTTTTACTGAATTATTTCTTTGGAGAGATAATTCAAGTGGAATGTTTACCGGAATACACCTGTATAACAAATATTCACTTACGAATGTTAAGTCTGATAATATAAGCTTGTATTCTAACGTGTGTAAGCAGTCTGTATGTCATATTGGTAATATAGAGGTGAAAAAAGACCTGCAGTAGAACTTGATTTTGATAATACAAGAATTATTGAGGCAATGGAGATATTCCAGAATTACTTTGAAATTCCTGAACTTGATAAAACTAAATTTTGCAAGATATGCAAAAGCAGTTTGCAAGGGGTTATGATGATGAGGCTGCGGTAACAGTATTGCGAAGCATGAAGTATAAGAAAGATCAATTGCTTTTATGAAGAAGGTTCTTGATACATACAAGGTTCCTAATACTTTATCTCAGTTTTTAAGTAATGCTTCGCATTATAAAGTGCCAACATTTAATAAGCTCGCAAGATAATTAAGAATTGGCTTATCTAAGGAAAAGGACAGAATATGAAGAAGATAATGATTGCATCAGATATACACGGTTCTGCATATTATTGCAGAAAGCTGCTTGAAAGATACGAAGCAGAGAAGCCAGACAGACTCGTTCTTTTTAGGTGATATACTATATCATGGTCCGAGAAATGACCTGCCTAAGGAATACGCACCTAAGGAAGTTATTGCAATGCTTAATCCTTTACGCAATGATATTATATGCGTAAGAGGTAATTGTGATACAGAGGTTGACCAGATGGTGCTTGACTTAATGTACTCTTGCAGAGCAGGCATATCTTAATTTCAATGATGTGATCAATCGTTCTTTGCACATGGACACAAGCTTGATGAGAAGAATATACCTGCATTAAAGGAAGGCGATATTCTACTTTGCGGACATACACATGTACCTAAGTGTGAGAAAAGAGATAATTACATATACATGAATCCTTTAGTTCAGTTTCAATTCCTAAAGAAAAACTCAGAACACAGTTATATGATATTGGAGGATAAGTTCTACTGGAAGAACCTCGATGGGGGAAGAGTACATGGAATATTAATATATCATATTTATTTTATACATTTTTAATTGCTTTTATTGGGTTGTGTGTTACCATATGTATGTTGATGTGAATTACTTCAATATATAGAAAGGGAATTTTTTTTATGAACCGATTTAAGCAGAGTTTTCAAAAGATTTATGTATGGAAGATATGGCATGGACCAGCTTTCGAGATGTTTATCATATGTAGTTCTTGTTTTGATTATACTTACTTTCTTTTTTTTATGAGTAACGTAATATATACAGTAGCACTCCTTGGTATTGTGTACATATATTTCAGAATGTTTTCAAGAAATATATCAAGAAGAAGTGCTGAAAACCAGAAGTATATGAAGATTCATTATAAATTTATGAGTAAGTTTAACAAGGTAAGAGCAAGAATTAAGGACAGTAAGACACATAGAATTTTCAAATGTCCAAGCTGTGGGCAGAAGATAAGAGTTCCTAAGGGAAAAAGGGCAGAATTAGTATTAAGTGTCCTAAGTGTCGTATAGAATTTATCAAGAAAAACATGATATTTAATTAATTAACGGCTGGTGCGTATGCATCAGCTGTTTTCATGTTATTGGAGATGTCAGCATAGATATTATGTGAGCTTAACTGGAGAATTATATGTGAATCCGAGAATTGAAAATCTATTGCAGATTAGTGCTGATACAAGTGAAGATATAAGGCAGCAGGTACCTGATATGGATGCCGGGTTTGATGACTCTGACAGAACATGGGAGATAATTGTCAAGACAGCTGGAAGTCTGGATAGGATTAGAAACATTTATACAAATGCTGAGTTTACGCAGCTTCTATGTGGATACTGGATTGTAAGAACAACGATTGATAGTATTGAAGCACTTGCTACAGAACCGGAGATAATATTTATTGAAAAGCCTAAAAGGCATTATATTTTTGAATTGTATGCAGCAAAGTCAGAAGCCTGTGTTAATGTTGCAAAAGCAGCGAAGAAACCCAGTATGGAGGCGTGACTGGAAAAAGGTGTACTAGTAGCGGTAATTGATTCTGGGATAGATATAGAAAATGGTGAATTTCTTGATGACTCAGGTAAAACAAGAATTAAGACGTTGTGGGACCAGACAACAGGCATTACATATTCTGACAAGGGAAATTAACAGTATACTGGAAGATTACAGGAATGGAGCTGTAAAGACGCACTGCCAGCTAGGGATGTAACCAGACATGGCAATGAAGTTGCAGTTATTGCATGTGGAAGGAGCGGTGTTGCTTCAGACGCAGATATTATAATTGTAAAGCTGGGAAATTCAGGGGAAACGCATATATAAGGACAACGCAGATTATGAAAGGCGTTGATTACTGCATAAGAAAAGCTATTATTGAATATAGTCAGCCGGTTGCGGTTAATATAAGTTATGGTGGAACTTATGGCAATCATGAGGGCAGTTCTATATTTGAAATGTTTATAGATGACTGCTGTTCAACATACAGATTTGCAGTATATGTATAGGTGTTGGCAATGAAGGAGAAGGAAGAACACATTATTCAGGTCAGCTTGTCAGTGGAAATGTACTGGATGAAGAGCTTGCAATTGGTGATTATGAGCCTCAGATAAGTATACAGATATGGAAAAGGGCAATGGACAATGCAAGAATTGAACTTATTGCGCCAACAGGGGAAAGACTGGTTATAAGTGAAAGAAATGCGGGGGTTGTGCATCATAACATTAAGAATATGCGTATCGTATCAAAGGCGTATGGACCGGGACCATTCTATATGGGTGAAGAGATATATGCAGCCATAGTTGCGACAAGCGGATATATTACTTCTGGAATATGGGATATAAGATTTACCGCAGCAAATGTGTTGGATGGATTCTTTAATATGTGGCTTCCTCCGGTTTCGACATTAAGCAGTGCAACAGGATTTTTTAAGGCCGTCGCCTGAGTACACACATTTACAATACCGGGGACTTCGAGGCGGGCAATATGTGTTTGGCGCCAATGGGCGTGCTCCGGGGAGTGCGGCCACATTTTCAGGCAGGGGGAGTTAATGTAAAAAGCGGCCTTCTGCTGTATGCAAAACCTGACATAACAGCACCGGGAGTTAATATAAGAATTCCAGGAAATAAGGAGAAAACTGTCACGGGACATCTTTTGCAACACCTATGGTTACAGGTGCTGCTGCAATGCTGATGGAATGGGGGATTGTGAAGGGCAATGACCAATATATGTATGGTAAAAAGCTTAAAGCATACCTTATAAATGGTGCAACACGGGTGGGAAATGTATGGCCTGATTCAGCCAGAGGCTGGGGAGAATTATGCGTTGCGGCAAGCATTCCAGCCAAATAAATTCATTTAACACTTGAAAAAATATACAAACATTGTGGTAAAGTATGTTTAACATACAGTATTAATGTGTTATTAGAAAAGAGGTTATATATATGAAGATTTCAACAAAGGGAAGATATGCGCTCAGGGTCATGATTGATCTTTGCGGAGCATAATACAGGAGAATATATTCCACTTATGGATATTGCCAGAAGACAGGATATTTCTGAGAAGTATCTGGAAGCGATTGTTGCAACATTAAGCAAGAATGATTTTCTCATATCATTAAGAGGAAAGGGTGGCGGATACAAGCTTGCACGCAATCCGGAGGATTATTCAGTGCTTAGCATACTTCTTGTAACAGAGGGTTCACTTGCACCGGTAGCATGTCTTGAGAAGAAGCCTAACAGATGTCCGAAGAAGGTGGCAGAATGTAAGACTTTACAGATGTGGGAAGACTTTGAGAAGCTTGTTAATGATTACTTCAGCAATATTACAATAGCAGATTTGGTTAATTCTAATGTGGGAATAGACAGTTATATTATATAGTAAATGTTAATGATAGTTCATGACTGCCTGAGATTGTTCAGGCAGTTATATTTTTTTTTTGAATAACCTATTGACATACTAGGTAAAAGGGTTTAATATATGGACAGTTCAATAAATATTGAATGTTCATCGCATAACAGATGAAAGGATGAGAAATATATGAGTGGTTTTAACACATCACTGCTGCATGATGGCGTTGACGATTATCCCAACGGAGCAACACTTGTTCTATATATCAGTCAAGCGCATTTAAGCATGAGAGTGCAGAAGAACTGGAGAGAATATTTGATAATAAGGCGATGGGATTCTCATATACGAGAATCAATAATCCGACGATAGAAGCATTTGAAAAAGAATTACCAAGCTGGAAAAAGGATTTTCAAGTGTAGCGTGTTCTTCCGGAATGGCGGCAATATTTAATTCTATAGCTAATATTGTAAGACAGGGTGATGAGGTTGTTGCTTCATGTGGATTATATGGTGGAACAGTCGAACTGTTTGAAGACTTAGAAAGCTTTGGCATTACAGTGAAATATGTGGCTGATAATAAGCCAGAGTGTTTTTGAAGAACTTATAACAGATAAGACAAGAGTTGTATTTGCAGAGACAATCGGTAATCCAAAGCTTGATGTAACAGATATTAAGGCAGTAGCGGATGTTGCACATGCACATGGAATTCCGCTTATAGTTGATAATACGGTATCAACGCCATATCTTATACAGCCTATAACTCTTGGCGCAGATGTGGTAGTTAATTCATCATCAAAGTACATTAATGGAAGCAGTGATGCGATAAGCGGAATACTTACTTTTTAATGGAAAGTTCAAGTTTGATAAAGAAAAGTATCCGGGACTTAAAACCATATTTGAAATTCGGTCCAATGGCATATATAATTAAACTTCGTAACGGATTATTCAGAAATACTGGTGGTTGTCTTTCACCACAGAATGCTTTTTCTTAATAGCATGGGACTTGAGACATTAGGGCTTAGAATGGAGAGACACTGTTCTAATGCGTATGAACTTGCCACGATACTTAGACACATTTGAAGGAATTACAGTTAATTATCCGGGACTTGAGAGCAGTCCGTATCATGAAGTGGCTGATAAACGGCAGTTTACTAAAGGCTATGGTGCGATAATAACTTTCAGGGTTGGAAGCAAGGAAAGAGCATTTAAGATAATTAATGCATTAAAGATTCCCTAATATTGTTTCTAACATAGGAGATACCAAGACACTGGTTATCCACCCTGCTTCAACGATTGCACTTCATCTAAGCGACAAGGATAAAGAAGCTTCGGGAGTGTATGACGATTTGATAAGAGTCAGCGTAGGAATAGAGGATATAGATGATCTTAAGGAAGATTTCAGGGCAGCCTTAGAGTCTACTGATAATGAATAGTGCATGGCACGGAAATGAGGATATTATGGCAGAGAAAGTTGATTATGGAACACTTAAGAAGGGCGGATTCATGAGACAGAAGCAGAAGAATAACTTCTCACTTCGTCTTGCAGTTGTAGGAGGATATCTTACAGCCGAGAATCTTACCAAGATTGCTGAAGTTGCAGAAAAATATGGAGACGGACATGTCCATCTTACATCAAGACAGGGCGTTGAGATTCCATTTATTAAACTTAAAGATATAGATGCTGTTAAGGAAGAACTTGCAGAGGGCGGTTTGCAGATCCGGGTGTATGTGGTCGAGAGTGCGTACAGTCACAGCCTGTCAGGGCAATACAATATGTCCTAGCGGTAACATAGATTCATATGACATTGCAGTTAAGTTAGACGAAAGATACTTCGGAAGAGAACTTCCACATAAGTTCAAATTCGGTGTTACAGGATGTCAGAACAACTGTCTTAAGGCAGAGGAGAATGATGTTGGTATCAAAGGGGTGCTGCTGATGTTAAGTGGATTGAAGACAAATGTATTGGCTGTGGTGTATGTGAGAAGGCCTGTCGTACAGGTGCAATCACAATGGTGGATGGCAAGATTGCAGTTAATTATGACAAATGTATTACTGCGGCAGATGCGCTAAATCCTGTCCAACAGATGCGTGGGATGCACCTTCTGCATATATCATTTCATTTGCAGGTACATTTGGTAATTCTATAAAAGGGTGAATCACCACTTCCGCTTATCAGAAATGAAGAACAGTTATTCCGTGTCTGTGATGCGGCAATCCAGTTCTTTGCAGACAACGCAAAGCAAAGTGAAAGATTTAAGTTCACACTCGACAGAGTTGGAAGAGAAGAATTCTATAAGAAGATTCAAAGGAGGCATACAATGGCTGATTTTGAGATTGATGATACAGTAGATATTACTGATGTGGTCTGCCCAACAACATTTGTTAAGGCAAAGGTAGCACTTGAGGAGTTAGATGACGGACAGATTCTTGCAGTCAGAATGAATGACGGTGAGCCTGTTCAGAATGTTCAAGAAGTATTAAGGAAGAAGGACATCAGATATTAAAAGCTTACAGCTAATGAGGATGGTACATATACTCTTATCGTTAGAAGGTAGAAGACGAGGATTAAGGAAAGGAGGGCTTATGGCAGCCAGAGCTAATGCAGAGAATTTCGAAGAACTGGTTCTTAAGTCAGAACTTCCGGTTCTTGTGGATTTCTATTCGGATTCATGCATCCCATGCAAGATGATGGCAGGGGTTGTAGGAGACATTGAAGATGATTACGAGGGAAAGCTTAATGTTTACAAGGTAAATGTAAACTTTGATGAATCGCTTGCTTCTAAATATGAAGTATTGGCAGCACCTACATTTGTTGCATTCAACAAAGGTGCTGAGACAGGCAGAATTGCAGGAAAGACAACTAAGGATGCACTGCTTGGATTATTTGAAGGATTAGTATAATAAACGGCGCAAGAAATGAGATTTAATTAAAGGGAGGAATGTTATGAAGATCACAGTTGCAGGAAACAAGAAGGAATATGAAGACGGAATTACAGTAGCAGAGCTTATCGTTAAGGAGAATGTTGAGAATCCGGAATATGTAACAGTTACTGTTAATGATGATTTTGTTGAGAGAGATGATTTTGAGACAACAAAAAGTTAAATGAAGGCGATGCAGTTGAATTCTTGTATTTCATGGGAGGAGGAGCATACTAATGGCGTTTACTAATGAACAGCTTGAAAGGTATTCACGCCACATTATTTTAAAGGAAGTTGGAGCTAAAGGCCAGAAGAAGCTTCTTAATGCGAGCGTGCTTATAATCGGTGCAGGCGGACTTGGTGCTCCTGCAGCTATGTATCTGGCAGCAGCCGGAGTTGGAACAATCGGTATTGTTGATGCTGATGAGGTTGATTTATCTAATCTTCAGAGACAGATTATCCATTCAACAGCAGATATCGGTAAGGCTAAGGTTAAATCTGCTAAAGAAACAATGGAAGCAATCAATCCTGATGTAACAGTTAAGACTTACAGAGAATTCGTTACATCTGAGAATGTTATGGAGCTTATAAAGGATTATGATTTCATCATTGATGGAACAGATAATTTCCCCTGCAAAATTCCTTATTAATGATGCGTGTGTTATGGCTGGAAAGCCTTTCTCTCATGCAGGTATCATAAGATTCAAGGGTCAGCTTATGACTTATGTATAAGGAGAAGGACCATGCTACAGATGTGTATTCAAGAACCCACCACCAAAAGGACGCAGTTCCTACATGTAAGCAGGCAGGCGTTATCGGAGCAATGGGCGGTGTTATAGGAAGCCTTTCAGGCAATGGAAGCTATCAAGTACATCATTGGCAAGGGAGACCTTCTTACAGGAAGACTTCTTACATATGATGCTTTAAAGATGGAATTCCATACAATTAAGCTTCCAAAGGACCATCATTGTGCTATATGCGGAGATAATCCTACAATTCATAAGCTTATTGATTATGAACAGGCTGAATGTGATATGCATAAGTAATAAGAGAAAATATATGTGATGGCAGAATAATGGGATAATCATGTGCAGGCACGCTTTTCGCTACTTGTCGTTCACAGCGGTACTAAGCTCGCCCTAATGCCTTTGGCATTGGCTTGCTAAGTGCTGGTGACTCCAAAGTGCGCTGCACATGATTATCCCATTATTCTGTCTTATATATGTTTTTCTGCCGGTGCGTGCGCGTAGCTTACGCTGGATAAGTATGAAAGTGATATTTTTTATTGGAGGATGAGCATGATTATTCGAATGAAAAAATCTGATTATGATGCAGTTGTGCAATATTGTTTATCTGGGCTTCCTAATGAATCTTGTGGGCTTATTGCGGGATTTGTTGATGGGGATGTTAAGTCTATTGAGAAGGTGTATTTTCTTACTAATCTTGACCATAATAATGTACATTTTACTATGAATCCTAAAGAACAGTTTGCAGCAGTCAAGGACGCAAGAAGTCTTGGCTTAACTATGCTTGGTAATTTCCATTCTCATCCGGAGACTCCTTCAAGACCTTCTGAGGAAGATAAAAGACTGGCATATGATTCAACTGCGGTATATATGATTATGTCGCTTATGGATAATGATAATCCTGTGTTTAAGGCATTTGGTGTTGATAAGGATAAGAATGTTACGGAGCATGTGCTTGAGATTGTGTAAAAAAATGTGTCTGGATACTGTACATAAGTAGAAAAATCAGCAGAGTGATAATGGTGCGATACCAAGTGTAATACACATGATACCTATAGATAGTCGCATTATAAGAATCCTTATAGGAAAAAAAGTAGGAGAATTTAAATTATTTTTTAGTTTTTTTGAAGCATAATAACCTATAAGTGGCATGAAATAAGCAACCTTTATAGGTAAAATATGAAACTAAAATGGAGAAAAAGTGGGAAATATGCCTATAAGAGAGCAAGAAGATATGAGCATATAGGCAGAGAACGAAAATGAATGGTTTGGAAATTACCTCTTCGCTTTATATTAAGTGAAGAGGTTTTTTATGTATGGAAGGAAAATGAGGAAACTACGCGATTCTCGCCACGCTGGATTGATATTTCTGGCATTTGTTAGTAATATTTTAATAAACAGACAGCGCTGTGAAGTTAATTGACAATCAAGGAGGATGACATATGGACAAGCAGAAGACGGGCGAGCTTATAAGGCGAATGCGAGGATTAAAAAAAGGGTATACCCATATTGAACTTGGTGACTTAATTGGTGTAACTAACAAGGCAATTTCTAGATGGGAAAAAAGGAGTTTCCCCATAGTTAAAGATACCACACCAAATATGATGAACCCACGCTTATACACTACCAGCTATAATAAGCCGTAAGGACAGCAATTTGACACTGCTGTCCTTTCTTTTTATAAAATTGCAGTACACAGAAAAAAGCTGTAAAATAAAAATATATTTGTCCTTGTAACAATTCTCGGACATTTGCCTGTTATACTATCTGCAAAAAAGAAAAGGAAGTGACAATATGAAGCAGATTTTAATTGTCGAAGACGATAATCTTTTGAATAAAACGCTTACTTATAATTTGGAATTGGACGGTTACACAATAACTTCTGTTCTGAATGCAAGGACAGCCGCTGAATCATTAAAAACAAACATTTTTGATTTGGTATTGCTGGATATAAATTTACCAGACGGAAATGGTTATGACCTATGCCGTCTTATCAAGCCAGAGCATCCTGATACAGTAGTTATATTTCTAACTGCCAACGATCAGGAAAGCGATCAGATACGAGGATATGAAGCTGGTGCAGTGGATTATATCACGAAACCTTTTTTCGATTAGTGCTTTGCAGCGAAAGATCAAAGCCATGTTCGCTATGTTGGAACATCACAAACCAGCTAAGGATATTTACGAGGATGGTAGCTTGTTTCTGGATTTTTCGGAACAATTTGCAAGTTTGAACGGGAAACCATTAGCACTTTCTGCGATGGAATATAAAATGTTGAACCTATTTCTTAAAAAAATCCGAAGCAGGTACTTACCCGCCAACAACTTTTGGAAAGGCTGTGGGACATTGATGAAAAATATGTAGATGAACATACCCTTACTACTTCTATCAGCCGTATTCGCAGTAAGATTGAAGCGGATGGCGACACATATATCAAAACGGGTTACGGTATGGGTTATCAATGGACAGGAGGCGAAAAAAAGAAATGAAACTGAATAACCTTTCTGCTAAGAAAATTTGTAGACTGATTAGTACTGGCAGGGTTTTCTCTATGCTGGTAATTACTGGTATTTTCGGCGGTATAATGCAGGATATACGAATTTTCATAGCGGGTGGAACATTGACACTCTGTGCATTTTTCTGGATTTGGCTATTGGTGCTGTTTTTGGAAAACGCCTTTCTCATTTTACTTCTAATTTGTGCCGGACGCTGGACAACATGATTGATGGAAACGAGGAATTACAAAAAAGTCAAATGATAGTGAAACTCTTTTTTGCCCGTATCAACCACCGCTTAATTCGGTTGTATGAGATTATGCAGAAAAACCGGCACAAGGTAGACATGGAACGACAGGAGCTTCAAATGCTGATTTCTGATATTTCACATCAAGTAAAAACGCCTGTCAGCAATTTGCAAATGGTAACGGACACACTTTTAACAAAGCCTGTTTCAGAAGAAGAACGGATGGACTTTTTTTACAAGGCATACGCAGTCAGACTGATAAACTGGATTTTCTGTTCCAAGCACTGGTTAAAACATCCCGGTTGGACACCGGAGCGATACGATTAGAAAAGAAAGACAGCAGCTTATTCCATACGCTTGCACAAGCCATGAGCAGTATTGTATATGCCGCAGAGAAAAAAGAAATTGCTGTATCTGTGGATTGCCCGGAAAATTTGATAATCTCCCATGACAGCAAGTGGACAAGCGAAGCCCTTTTCAATCTGCTGGACAATGCAGTAAAATACACTCCGTCAGGTGGAAAGATTTCTGTATCAGTGGTTCAGTGGGAAATGTACGTAGAGGTCAAAGTGACCGACACCGGCAGGGGCATTTCAGAAAGCAATCAGGCTGCCATCTTTCGGCGCTTCTATCGTGAGGAAGAAGTACACGATCAACAGGGTGTGGGAATAGGTTTGTATTTGGCTCGTGAGATTGTAACAAGGCAAGGGGGCTATATCAAGGTCGTTTCAGAGCTGGGGCAAGGCTCAGAATTTTCTATTATGCTTCCTGTAAGGTAAGATACAGCCATCTTTTTTTGAAATGTCCGAGCGTTGTAACATTTCATCTGATTTTCGATAAAAATTTTTCCTACCTCGGACATTTGTGTAACATTTGTGGTTTACAATGACTTCATCAACAGGTAGAAAGCCTTGAAAGGAGCATTTGAATATGAGCATTTTACAAACAATCGACTTAAAGAAGTATTACGGCACAGAACCAAATATTACTCGTGCCCTTAATGGTGTAAATTTTACTGTGGAACAGGGAGAATTTGTTGCCGTAGTTGGAACTTCCGGCAGCGGTAAGTCTACATTGCTTCACATGATGGGAGGGACTTGATACCCCCCCACTTCCGGCAGCGTGGTTGTACGGGGGAGAAGAACTCGCAAAAAAAGAATGATGATGAATTGACAATTTTCCGCCGTCGTAACATCGGATTTATCTTCCAAAATTATAATCTGGTTCCGATTTTTGAATGTATATGAAAATATCGTCCTGCCTGTGGAACTGGATGGCGATACAGTAGACCAGAAATTTATGGACGAAGTTGTGTATATGTTGGCTTTAGAAGATAAACTGGAAAATGTACATCCATGCCTCTTCTGCCTCCTGGCAGTGATATAAAAATCCTTGCTCCGTTTACCTGGCCTCCTTCCAATATAACCAGCAAACAGACGGACAATAAAACAGCTGCAATTATTTTTGAAAATTTTGCCAGTACGGTATAGTCCAGCAGATACAAAATCATCATGACAGCCAGCCCGATCATAACATGAAACACATATCTGTCAGAACCGGCTGCCGCATTCTCACTGGCTTTTCCGGAAATCCCTGCATGTATCAGAACACCTGCAATGCTGATAAATATAATCATTCCCAAAAAGTTTCCATGCAGCCTGAGGTCTGTGGATACTGTCAAGGGAGATTCCTGTTTCCACAGGATCCCCCATGTCTCTGATTCGGCTTCCTTCTCTGCCTGTTCATGATCCATGCCTGCCTTCATGTTTTCCGCAATCTGATCCTCCATATGATCCTGCAGTTCCTGTTTTATGTATGGTCTGGCTTTTGTGCAGCGAATCTGTTCCAGCAATAATTTCAGATATTCATCCATAATCACACCTCCAGTATAAGCACATTGGTCACTGCTGCAGAATACTCTTTCCATTCCTCTATTTTCTTTTCAGGAATCCTCTTCCCTGTCTGGTAAGGCTATAATACTTTCTGGTCTTTCCAGCTACATCCTGTTCATATATACTGTCAGGAGTCCTTTCTCTTCCAGGCTGTGCAGCAATGGATAAAGAGTTCCTGCCTTCAGCTCAAATACATTCTGAGATTTTTTGCCCTCAATGTGTCGATCATCTCATATCCATACATATCCTTTTCAGACAAAAGTTTCATTACAAGCATTGCCATACTTCCTGAAACCAATGCTCTTTCAATAGCCATCTGGTCCACCCCTTCTTAGAATAAGTTATATATCGACGCCCTATATATCGGTTATCTATATAATAGATTATTTTACATTATTTTGTCAATATATCAATAAAATTTATCAAAACTAATGGCTATTACCATTCATTGATTGTTTCGGTAATTGCCCATATTCCGTATCCGCTTTGCACGGGCATAGACAGATACAATAGCAGATATGAAGATAAAGGCAACAACGATTCCAAATCGTAGGATAGGAAAACTCCACTCAATTCCAAAATAATGTGCAATTAGACGATTATATAAAAATCGACTAAGAGGAAGTCCAATACCACATCCAACTATCAAACCAGAAATTGCATAGGTGTACGCTTCCGCAGAAATCATTCGTTTAAGCTGTCTATTATCCATACCAACAGCTCGCATTGCTCCATACTGCTTCATCCGTGCAGATACACTCATGGAGATGCTATTGACGATATTAAACAGCGAGATAATTCCGACAATAGCCAGAAAACCATAACAAACAATTCGTACCGCCAAATAGGTAGCACTATTTTGTTTATTGCTTTCACGCTGATCTGTGATAATAATGTCATCATTTTCAAAAGGCTTCTAATTTCTGCTATCGTTTCTTCAGTTGCATTTGAATCTAATTGAATTCCAATAAGACCATACTTTGTATTACCCATGATACGGTCAAATGTTTCCTGCGAACAAATAATAATCAAATCATCTCCAAAGAGCCCTTGTGACAGAGTGCAAGTAATCTCTACTTCCTCGCCTGCAAACTGGATAGTATCACCTATACGCAGTGAATTATTTCTATTATATACGGTTGCCACTTTGTTACTGTCCCCATAAACTGTATCCAATGCTCCTGAGCAATACTTTCTTTTTGAGTAATCTAGCAGTGTATCATCATAAGAAACAATGTTGATATGGTCTATCCCTGCTCTTGAAGATGTTGCGGGGATATTTTCCATATAGCTGCTTCCATAAGCATTTTGCAACCCCATCTATTTTTTTATTTCATCGACCAGGCTACGCTCAATATCCAGTTTATTTGCATAACTTGATAATGCTATGTCGGCTGATGTGACATTTTGCGATGGAACAAGCTGCTTTGCAAAGTCTAAAATCACAGAAAAGGAAAAAAACAACATAATAGTTAATGCAAAAAGAAGCTGTCATTAAAAACCAGTTTTTTTTTTTTCAATTGCATGATGGAAACCAAGCGAATTGTCAATTTTCCCCTAAGTTAAACTTAATAGCGTGGTTAGCAGAAACTTTATTATCTATATTGCCAGAAACCGCTGATATAGGTGAAACTTTTAGCAGCCCGTTTTGCTGGGGATTGCGCCGCTAAAAATACAGTTACCACGCCGACAACCACACCACTGATTAGTCCAACAGGACTGATCTGAAAGACTGGTGTTGTAGAAAATTCTCCACCAATTCCATAATGAAGTGTGGCACAAATAATCCAACTAATTATTGTTCCGAAGAACACCCCTATAGGTACCGCTATTTTTACACCAGTTCAATGCTTCCAAACGAACAAAGCGGATAATTTGCACATAACTTGCACCAATGCAACGCAACATTCAAAAAACTGAGTTCGTTGTGCAATCATGCTATTCATGCTGCCAGAAATCATCAATATCCCTGCCAGCAACACTAAAAACAAATAGAATTGCTGCTAATCCGTATATACTCTGCATCGCAGTACTGTTACTTTGTCCATACATACCCATAACACCAGTATTTTCAGAAATACTCTCATCAGGTAATTGGTACTGTGTCTGTAATTCTCTTTTGCATTTGCTGCTTTTGTTGCACTTTCAAACTGCACATAATAGGTTAGCTCATTATTTGTCACTTCGTTTTGTGCCATAACAGAAGTAAATGCATTTTTGTGTCAGATAAGAACCTACCAAATAGGTCTGATTGTTATAGTAATTTTCATCATCTGTTCCAAAAAACCTGATATTGTAAATATTCGATCTCCAGCAGGGGTATGTAAAGGTTACTTTATCCCCAAGTTTGGCCTTTCCCCAAAGCAGTTACAGCATTAGGTGTAAGCATAACTTCCGTATCATTTTTCCGGAAATGTTCCTTCTACAATTCCATTTGAAATCTGAACGATATAGGCTTCATCAGTGCCATACAAAACGGTTCGTTTTTTGTTGATTCGGTATGGTTGTTCTCCTTCAAAATTAAATTGAGAGGCTGCACCAACTGCTGTAACATCTGAACGATTACTGATTTCATCCGCATCATCCTGTGAAATATTTTTTTTATCGCAATGTGCCAGTTTCCATGATTATTTATCATAAAATCACTTTCTGTTCGTATCATCATGTCAGCGACACTGAAAATGGCTGTAACAAGAAACACCGCAATAATAATACACAAAACTGTCATACGATTTTGTTGCTTGCGCACCTTTGCAGAAATGGGGATGAGACTAAGATAGCTTTTCATTCACGGCACCTCCCAAAATCAGTTAAAAAGCTCCATCCGACACTTGCAATACCCGATCTGCCGTTTGTGCTATGCTGCGGTTATGGGTAATCATAATGATGGTCTGCTCATATTTTTCGATGTTTCTTTGAGCAATGCAATAACCTCGCTGCTATTTTGTGAATCCAGATTTCCCGTCGGCTCATCCGCCAGAATCAGAGAAGGGCGGGTAATCAATGCACGTCCAATCGCCACTCTTTGTTGTTGTTGACCACCGGAAAGCTGACTCGGCAGGTGATTTCGGCGCTCTTTCAGATTCAGCACCGCCAATAGTTCTTCAGATACTTTTTGTCCGGCTTCTGGTAGTCCAGCAACACAGGGGAATATGATATTCTGCTCTACCGTAAGCTCTGGCACAAGGTTGAACGCCTGAAAAACAAATCCGATATTCCTACGCCGAAACACAGTTAATTTCTTGTCGTTCATGAAAAAATGTCCTTGCCGTCGATCAGCACCTTGCCTGACGTAGGCGTGTCCAATGCGCCAATCATATTCAGCAAGCGTACTTTTTACCAGAACCGGATTCTCCAACGATTGCCACATATTCTCCTTTGGGAACAGAAAAACTAACATCTTTCAAAGCCTTGACTGTGGTTTCTCCGCTGCCATAGGTTTTACAAATATTTTTGACTTCTAATAAGTTCATCGTGCAAACACCTCTTTCTCAATGATTTTGCTGTCGTAAACGGGTAAACTTTCGTTCCTGTCTACGATGGAAAGAATAGCACCCTAATATTACTGTAGCCCTACAACCAGCCTACAATTTTGTAGGAATTGGGAAATTCATTATAAAACTCGTTCCAATCCTAATTCGCTTTCTACTTCTATCAGACCCCCCATGAGCTTCGATAATTGCTTTTTGCCAACGGCAGGCAAGCCCAATCCCCTGTATATCCTTTGAAAAGCGGCTGCGATAAAACCTCTTAAAGATATGGTATAGGTCTTCTGGATGAATCCCGCACCCGTTATCCTTTACTGTGATTTGAACAGCAGAGGGCAGTGCCTTCCATTTTTTGATGTGAATGGTATCGCCCTTTTCTGTATGGTCCAGCGCATTTTTCACAATATTGCCAATCGCTTCGCTCAACCAATCACGGTCACAGAAAAAGGGAAATATCATCTGCACCAGATAAGACGATCTCTTTCTGTTCCTGCTTGGCACGATACGCAAAGTGTAACTCAAATCCTGCATCATATCCGCTACATTTTGTATTTCCTTTTCAAATGCAATAGAACCAGCATCCAACTTTGTGATTTTGAGAGAAGGTTTTGCACCAAAACTTCAATACGGTCAAGCTCCTGCTCGGACAGATCAGCAAATTCTTTCACAGAGGACACCTCTATATCCTCATCCCGAAGTAGTCCGTTATAAATATTCAAAGCTGCCAGTGGCGTTTTTCAGTTGGTGCGAAATGTCGGAGATTGTATTTTTCAAAAACTCCTTTCTCGCAACTCGTTATCTGCATGAGCATTTTAATACTGCTGCTAAAAGAATTGATGGAATGAAACAGGCGGTACAATTCGCCCTCATTGTCACATTCAATACGGGCATTGCGATCTCCATCAAGATACGCATTGATCTGCGATACCGCCTGCTCCATGATCTGATTTTGCCGATTAAAATACACAAAGCAGACTGCCCATACAGCACCATTAGCCAATAGAAAAAGGATTAGCAGTGACAGGGAAAGTCGGTGACAAGACAGCCATAAAAAAAACTCAGCTAAGAGAAATGCGAACCCTAAAATCAGCGAAAGCGAAAGAAATAGATTTTTGATTTCTTTATTTGCAAGTATTTTCATTCTGCACCTCATACGGTAATGTTCCATTTATAACCCATGCCTCGAACAGTCCGGAGCATTTGCGGTTCGCTCGGATTATCCTCAATTTTCATACGAAGCCGACGCATATAGACTGTAAGGGTACTACTGTCGATATAATTTCCATCGCAGTCCCATAGCCTATCCAAAATTTGCTCCTTCGTCAGTACCATATTCGGATTTCGCATAAACAAACAAAGCAGCTTATATTCCACAGCAGTTAAATCCAAAAGTACTCCATTCTTAAAAACCTGTCCTTGCAGCAAAAGAACTTTGATACCATTCGACTGCAATTCCGTATCCATTGCCTGAAAAGAATTTGCGCGACGAAGTAAGGCGCATTAATCCTGAAACAAAACTCCCAGTTTGAACGGTTTTTGTAATATAGTCATCACCGCCAATATCCAGCCCCATAATGATGCTTGTTTCTTCGTCCGAAGCCGTCAGAAAAATAATCGGCACCTTTGATGTAAGCCGAACTTTTTTTTTGCAAAATTCAAAGCCACAACCGTCCGGCAGAGATACATCCAAGATCAGCAAATCATATTTTCCATCTTTCCACATCCCCTCTGCCTCTTTGAGCGTTCTGGCAATACTCAGTTCAAATCCCTGCTTTTTTTTGAAAACAAAGGATAATCCATTGATAAGGCTTAAATCATCTTCTAAAAGTAATATTTTACTCATCTTTAACTCTCTTTCTGTATATCATTTCATATAATGTGCAGATTGAGTTACCATCATCAGATGAAGTTGATAGGATTCTGTATATGATTATCTCTACATCTGTCAAGCTAACATTAGTGCCTTTTTATGGCAGTTTCAGCTCATAGTAACTCTGGCATCCAATCAACCATTCACCAACATTCAAACTTTTAATATACACTGGGTTTTTGCACTCTGAGGCAAAAGAAATCTGTATGGATAATCAAAGTTTTTGAGCCGCAAACTTGAGTTTTTCTTATATAAAAAAGTCAAAATAGGATTAATCAGTTTTCTACAACTAGATTAATCCTATTTCATTTTATCCTTCTTTTCGTATGATTATTTTTTACAGAAAATTCCAACAGTAGAAAAGGATACATGAACAGTATCACAAATTTACTCGAAAATCATTGATGTTCCGGTTCAAGAGTGAACTTTATTATCTGCTATTTTTATAATCAAATGTCATATAGCACATTTTTTATTATTTTTCCTGATAATCCCGTCCCAAAAAACTTCTTTTTCTTCGTAAAAACGGCCACTTGATGCTCGTCAATATTCATTTGGATTAGTTTTCTCTGCTCTTCACTTTCAATCTTATCGCGGTTTAGCGTAAGAATATATTGAAAATCCTGATATTGTTCTTCTTGTTTATAAAAAGATAATTCAAACATTGAACAAGTGTATCCTGATCCACATCAAAAATGTTGTCATGTACCAAAAACAACGGATGCCTGTCTCTGGTGTATTGATTAAATAATAACGCCATATCATAAATGAACACCTTTGTTCTGTCTACACTATGGCTTCCATCATCGTAAATACGAAGCGTCAACTCAACTGGTGTTTTTCTGCGAGCTTTATCAATTGTCTGGATGCTAAACGAACATTCCTTATTTCCCATAATAAATTCATGGATTTGCAAAAATAGTATCAGTAAAGTCATCAATGATTTTTTTTATTTTGTTCAATCTCATCATCAATTTCCATGAGTTGCTGCGTTTTCTGTAGGTTTAGCATTCTTTTTCCTTTTTCTCGTTCTTTTGGTATTGTTCGAATAAAAACTTTGTATTTGAAGTGGCTTCTTTCTTTGCTTCGTAAATTTTTAAACTTACTTTTAAATTCTTAAAATTCCTTTTTTATCAATCACCTTCAGCTTTTTCTGAATATTCATCATCAAAATCCGAATTTGTTCCGCAATATTTTTTAACTGGGACTCCAATTCTTTTGCTTTTGATTCACCAACATTCTTTGAAATTCTTCTATTTTATTCTTTAAATCCTACCACTTCATTCAAAAGATTTTACTATAGCATTTCTAAATCATTCTTAAACTGGTTGTAGACCAATTCGATTTCTCTGTCATCAATTTGTTCCGGTTTTGGCATTTTTCTAATTTTTTCATAATCATAACGCAAAGCCTTTTGCCGTTTTCTCAATTGGTCAGTAAATCCTCAATTCAATTAGATCCGCTTCACTGCGGTAAGCTACTCATTCGTTTTAAAGCAATCGCATGTGTTGAAGTGATCTCTGTTTTCTGACTCAAGTTGTTCAAAAATGATTAATATTCCTGTGTGGAAGGTCCTGATATACGCATTTCCAATGAAACGTTCTTCCACTTTCATTCCTGCGCGGATAAGGAAATCCCGTCCTTTCACATCTGGCAGCTTTGCGGCCAGCTTTCTGACAGCACGTCTGAGCACGAATGGAATCCAGGCAATTTTTTTTTTTTCAATGATTCCGGTTCTCTGTAAATATTGTATCCACCGAAAAGTTCATCTGCGCCTTCTCCCGGAAAGGACTACCTTAACATGCCCGGCAGCCTCTTTGGAGAGAAAATAAAGTGCAACGGCGGAAGCATCTCCAAGGGGTTCATCCATATGATACATAACATCTGGAAGGGCATCCCAGAATTCCTGCTTGGATATGATTTTCACATGGTGTTTTCAAACCAGCTTTTTCTGCCACTTTGGCAGCTTTGTTTACTTCACTATATCGGTCTCCCTCATCAAATCCCCCACTGTAAATGCCTGATCTGCACCGGAGGAAGATGCCAGATAACCGGAATCCACTCCCCTGATAAAAATGCGCCGACTTCCACATCACTTAACATATGATGCTTCACTGAATCCTTTAAATTCTCTGCAAGCTGATTCCGCAGCTGCTCCATATTCGTCTTACGGTCCCATTGGCCTGGTGCAAGCTTTGTTTTGAAATAAGTCTTTATCTCATAGTTTCCGTTTTTATATAAAAGCATATGTCCAGGCATCAGTTTATAAATTCCCTTAAAGAAGGTCTCTTCCAGAGGAGAATATTGAAATGACAAATACTGCTCCAGTGCCTTCTGATTTACTTTCCTTTCATAGCCTGGAAATGCAAGGATACTCTTAATTTCAGAAGCAAATACAAAGTGCCCATCTATTTCGGCATAGTACACAGGCTTAATTCCAAAAAAATCCCTTGCAAGCATCAAACTCTGCTCTCTGTTCATTCCATACTGCAAACCCAAACATTCCCCCCTGAGTTTATCCAGTGCCTTCTCCCCATACTGCTGAAGGGTATTTACCAGGACTTCTGTATCGGAATGGGTACGAAAAGAAATACCGGCAGTCTCAAGTTCAGCCCGCAATTCCTTATAATCATAAATCTCTCCATTAAAAACAATATGAAGGTTTCCGTCCGTACTTTCCATAGGCTGCTGCCCATCTTCTAAATCAATAATACTAAGTCTTCGAAAGCCCAGCGTGATCTTCTCCCTGCAAAAAGAGCCCTCACTATCCGGTCCTCTATGCTCAATGACATTCATCATCCTTTCAAGCACTGCCTTCTGATCCTGTCTGTAACCTGTAAATCCACAGATTCCGCACATTTCTTCCTCCGTATCCATTTGATGTAGTTTAGACACTGCAACGACTTTTGTTACAGTCCAAAATTTTTTTCCGATATTTTATCATAAAAATATCTGTTTGTTGTAAAATAAAAATGTCTTTTTTCTTATCAAATAATTATATTTCCAAATAGCTTTTATATCTCATATAACATTTTACAAGAAAAGAAACGTTTTCCAGTCTCTTATTTGCTTCCGGAAAACGTTTCTTTTCATTTACTCTTCATAAAGATTTCCGTTCTCATCGGTCCAGGTTCCGTCACCATTATCTGTGTATCCTACACCTTCTGAATCACAGTAATAATAATCTCCGTTTGTTGTCTCTTTTTACATTAACGGTGCCGCTGCTGCCCTTGAGTTCATGCTTTTCCAGCTGTGTTCCGAAATTATAGTCTTCGTCATTCCAGGTACGATATGAATTTCCATTGGCATCTGCCCAGTTTCCATCTCCCTGATAACTGTATCGGCTCCCATAATAATCAGAATAGGTCCCATCTCCGTTATCGTAAAGAACTCTGGATTCTTCATCTCCTCCACCCGGTGCTACAATTGATGCTACACCGGAAGTAGTAGTGAATCCACTGGTATATGGTACGCCTGCTGGCAGATTTTTCATAAGATGAAACAGACCCGTTGTTGTCGGAGGTAATTCCATCATCGGTCGTTTCACTTACCTGTCCGCTGTTTTCCATGGCAGGTTCATCGTTTGTTTCCGCATCTGCTTTTTTTCCTCTTCGTCTACAGAATCCTCTGTATCTGTATTCTCTGTCACTCCTCCTTCGTCCTGTGTTTCAGCAGCTTTCTGCATAGTTACCATTTCAGAAAATGGTGCATAATCCGGTGCATTCTTTTCTTCCGGATCTGTATTTTTTTCAATACCAGACTTCTCCGTCTCTACTGAAACTGTATCTGTCCCGGCAGAGACATTAAATACCAGATTACCGCCTGCAAGCAGCAGCGTCACAAGAATTCCCGGAAGAATTCCTTTGCGGAGTTTCCGAATGTTCACCATATACAGAATCCGATCTTTAAACACCATTTCGCTGTCATTAAGACTTGCTGTCACATATGGAATCTGATTTTCCATGGCCACTGTCCCTGAGAAGCAGCTGTCGATATAATTTATGTTCCTTTTTTTTTATTAACTCTGCGAACAACTGCTGTATCACACAGATTCTCAATGTCTTTATCCGCTTCTTTCAGCATGATAAGAAGAAAACGGATTGAACCAGTATATCGATGCACAGATTCGAAGAAGCATCTTATACCAAAGGTCCCGGTGACAATAATGGGTAAGTTCATGATAAAAGGATCAGTTTTCGCTCCTCTGCGGAATAGCCTGTTGCCGGAAGATACAACTTTGTATGGAAGAGTCCTGCAAGAAGCGGTGTGGTAAGACCTGCGTTTTGCCTGAGCTCCGGTATTCTGCGTACGTGCTTTTTTGACACGCTGCACGGTACATCTGAATACTCACCGTATCACTTACCTGTAGACTCATCCGTTCCAGATTCCTTATAGAAAAATAATATGCCAGCAATTCTCCCGTCAGTTTAAGTACCGCTACGCTCGGCCAGACAACAGCAAAAAATCAAAGCCACAATTCCCAGCCATTTATCTGATTCGTACCTGACAGTTCTCTTTTGTTCCGGGATTTCTGTCAGATTTTTCATGTCATTGCTCGCAGATGATACGGTTTCTGTTATCTTCTGACTTTTCTCTGGTCTGACTGCGTAATCCGTTATCTTCGGGCTTTGCGTATTCTGTTGACTGCTTCTAAGTACTTTGAAATCCACCAGTGCCAGATTCGCCGGAAGGCGCACCGGAACACAAAGGCTTATCGTAATCAACAGCCAGATAAGGTACTTCCATCTCGCTGATACACGTCCTTTAAACAGAATCGCAAGCAGTTTGACCAGTAAAATTATAACTGCTGCAATAATATTCAATTTCAGAATATGCAGAACAAGAACTTCCATAATTCGCTATTCCTCCTTGTCCTCCAGGTTCTTAAGAAATTCACTGAGATCCCGGACTTCTTCCGAGCTGATCTTCTTTCCATGATAAAGTGAAGTTACAAATTCTTTTTTAGTGAATTCCCATAAAGTTTCTCAAGAACACTCTGGCTTTCATGTGCCTGATAATCTGACTGCGAAACCATGGGTGTATACAGATTCATTTTTTCCCTGTTTCGTCACTTCCACAAAATTTTTACTCTCCAGTCTTGTCAGCAGTGAAAAAATTGTTGTTGATGCAAGCTTTTTCTTCATATTGATCACTTTTTCAATCTCCGGTCTGGTCATCGGCGGAGTATTATTCCAAAGAACGAGCATAATATCCAGCTCTGATTCCGGAAGTCTCTGGTAAGTTTTTTTTTCACTTTTTCATACCCTCCTGTTACATATTTTCTACAAATGTAGGAATAACTCTATTTTACCACGGTTCACGGAAATGGCAAGGGCTTTTGCACAATTTGCAAATGCCCTTGCCATTCCTGCAGCTACTGACCACTATCAGTCTATTTCGGTATAACTGTTGCCATTTTCATCGCTCCATGTTCCGTCTCCGTTGTCCGTGAATCCGGTGCCATTGTCGTCACGGAAATAATAATCACCATTTGTAGTTTCCGTAACCGTCACAGTATTACCGTTTGCATCCTGAAGGTCATGCTGTTCCAACGTATGTCCCAGATGATGAGTGTCATCATTCAGAGCTGAGTAGGTATTTCCATTTTCATCGGTATAAGTTTCATCCCCATTATCGGTATATTTCATTCCATCATCTCCACGATATTCACAAGAATAATCTTTGTGAAGAATGTAATTGATCTCAATTGTATTTCCATCACTGTCAACTAATGTCAGTGGTGAGGTGGAAATAATATCTGAACCATCACTGTTATCTGCGGAAGCATTCACTTCTGTATCGGAAGAATCTGAATCTCCCTTGCCTCCCGGATTGGAAGTATCGGTATCCTCCTGATCAGAATTCTCTGTTGAATCTTCATCTGCCTGTCTGGTAAGTGAAGGATTCCCAGGATAAGAAATATATTCTACGAAATTTTCTGACGTCACTGATGTCATCTGCATCTTTTGCATATCCCACTGCCATATACAGGCTGTTTCCCTCTGAATAAATTGTCTGATAGCAGGCATCGTATGTGTCATTGCATTTTTTGCAATTGCTATATTGACATCATCAAGTGAATATTTGTAAATGTTTACATAATCACTTCCATTCGTGTAGCTGGCATAAGTACCTTCCGTATCTGCCTTTTCCCAGTCGGAATCTGCTGGCGGCTGTGTATAAAAAGTCATTATTTTCTGCTGCCAGAACCGTTCCTGCTGAAAAAGTTCCCAATACCGCCGTAGTGATAAGTGTCATTAACTTTACTGTTCCTGTCTTCATAGTGCATTCTCCCTGTTTATTATTTTCTACTTTTTTGTAGAAGTTGTTTATATTCTACATCTGTAGAATATAAATGTCAACCATATTTTGAAGTAACTGGTTCTTGACACATAATATTCCTTGCATTATAATACGTTTAACGAATAGGCTAAATGTTAAATGAAAGGTCGTGATGAATTTTTGGGTATACAAGATACATTAAAAGCACTGGCTGATCCAATACGACGTGAGATTTTTTTGAACCTGTTGAAAAATGGGCGGCTTTCAGCTGGAGAAATATGTGAGCATTTTTTCGGTAACGGGAGCATCTATATCAAGACATCTGGCAATATTGAGGGAAGCTGATTTGATCCGAAGAAAAAAGAGAAGGAAAGTTTATTTATTATGAACTGAATGCTTCCGTGCTGGAAGAAATCATGCTATGGATAACAGACTTGAAAGGAGTAGCGGATAATGAAGGAAATGATAAGAAAATATAGAGGTACATTAATTAGCTCTGCATTGGTAATTCTTGCAGGAGTCCTGGTGGGTTTTACGAGTACACACGGTAAATGGATAAATGTATTTTTTTGTAGTAACGCACTGTATATTTTGTAGCAATCATATTTTATGATAACAGAAGCCGACAACAGAGTCCAAAAAGTTATAGGGAATGACTATATGGATCATACCTGTTATTACATTGCTTTATAATGGTATTGTCAGATTGGTAAATACCGGAGCAGGCATGGAGAACCTGTTCATGGCATTCATGTATTATGGAACAGGCTTACTATTCATGGTTATAGGAAATTATCTGCCAAAGGTAAAAGCAGAATAATACGATAGGAATCAGGGTCGTATGGACATTGCAGGATGAAGAAAATTGGAGTGCAACGCATAGATTCAGTGGGAAAATATGGGTGGTATCAGGTATTTTGTGCATGCTTTGCGGTCTTTTTGAGGAAAGTATGGCTGCTCTTGTTTTGTATATCGTAAGCATTATGGCAGCTGCAATCATCAGCATTCTCTATTCCTATCTCTTTTATAAGAAAAAGATAGAAACCGGAGAAAAATTAAAAATTCAATATAAAAAAAAGGCAATTGTGGGATACGGAATCGTAACAATTTTAACTATTATATTCGGTATATGGACGTTGTTTTTGGGAAGTATTGAGATTCGTTTCGAGGATAAAAGATTTTACTATTGAGGCACAAGGCTGGAGCGATTATACAGTAGACTATACGCAGATTGACAGTATCTCATATGAAGAAAATTCATCTCAGAGCTCGAATGATTATAGGATCAACGGATTAGGGAATTTTAGATATGCTATGGGAAATTTTAGAAATGATGTTTATGGAGATTATATCCGGTATACCCATTCATCCTGTCATTCATATGTAGTCATGAGTATAGATGGAAAAATATTGGTCGTAAATGGTGAAAATGATTCAGCGACAAAAGGAAATCTATCATACAATTAGCGAAAAGGTGTCAAATGAATTAAAATAGCATCAGAAATGCTGGGGAAAATGTTCCCGACTCATCAATTGACTTGTGTTTGGATAGGTGCCGCGTTTAATAAACCAAGTTCTTTCGCTTCTTTTATGTAATCAACAGAATTGTATTTTTAATTCTCTTGCCGC
>VOFJ01000208.1_pt1 | contig 47926 bp, 66 predicted proteins | sample 5384081 | NCBI WGS metagenome assembly VOFJ01 (sample SAMN12384729, study PRJNA508395) | human gut metagenome | isolation source: healthy gut I | host: Homo sapiens
ATTGAAATGTTTGATTACGGTATTTTACAGGATGCAGGCAAGGTGTCAGCGGAAATTGCAAAGCTTCATGCTGAGACAGAATTTGAAAAATACCGCGTGATCCAGGACAGATTATTCATGTCCGACTTTGATAGGTATATGCTGGAGTTGGAAGAAAGCGCAAAGAAATAGGGACAATATTTCAGGTCGAGACGGTGAAATCCGGCAATTCAACCTTGTCGAGTGTATGGGCTCATCTGAGATAATCACCGGCATGTTATGAGGATATAAGTCGACCTTCACTGTCTCAACTGTCGAGACAGTGGCAGGGGCAGCAGTGTAGACTTGCCTTGCATTATATAGGTAGGAAGGATCTTATGCTGACTTGTTCCCATAGACTTCAATGGTTAAGACCGAGCATAAGGTGCTGTGGGAGCTTGCTCACAAAGGCACCATTATGCGATGGGCTGTATGCGGCGAATGCCGCGGATAAGCGTAGGAAGCTTTGCTTCTCCGTAGCGCATCCGGCGTGGCGTAGACAAATTAAAAACATAGATTCCGAGCTTTTTCGGAGGTTTGGATTTGAAGCCAGACTTTTGAAAAAGCTCGGTTTTCTTATATGGAAACATATCCGCTGCAAAATGTGTGTCAGGTTGTAACCCCGGATTAGATGTCACGATTTGAGACAGTGGATTAGATATGTGGAGAATTGTTTAAATCGGAAGTTGATGGAATGGCCTGGTAGAGATGGTTTCAGCGATGGGGGACGTATCTAACCGAGGCGAAATAATCCCTGCGGAATAAAAAAGAGGAAGGCAGAGATGCTGATGAATTTCAGTTTATTACAAAAAAGGAGAATTAGTCATGATAAGACGAGCAATAGATAGAGATGCATCGAGAATTGCTGAGATATCAGTATTCTCCAAGCGGATGAACTATAGAGAGAAATTTTTCACGATGATATGGTTTCATTTGGTGAAATACAAGTTTATCCGTTGGCAAAAAGAATACATCGAGCACCCAGAGATACTTAAGGAATTTTATGTATATGAAGATGATTTTGTTAAGGGGTTCATTCATATTCAGGGAACGCAAGTCTTGGAATTGTATGTAGATACGTTTTTCGTGGATCAGGGAATCGGAGGTAAATTATTAGATTTTGCCGTAAGTAGGGAATTGTAATTCACTATGGGTTCTTGAGAAGAATACAAAAGCGCAGCACTTTTATTTGCGACACGGTTTTACTCCAAGTGGAGTAAGGCAATTGGAAGAGGGAACAGAACAATTTATCATTGAAATGATACGTTGAAGTAAGTAGGTTATTCTAGAAGTTAACTGTACCAAAAACATACAATGGAGAAGCTGTAATCCATTGATATGTTTCCACAAACTGATGAGACGTTGGACATATTTTCGCAAACCAACGAGTAAAAAAAGAGAGCAGTTCAGACGTCTCAACGCATGTTGAGACGGTAGTCTTGATGTCAAGAAAATAAAATCAAGTGCCAGAAAGCGGCGTATTTCCGGGCTTTTTTCGGAAGTTGGGAATAGAAGCCTAACTCTTGAAAAAAGCTCGGTTGTTTTATATGGAAACATATCTACTGCAAAATGTGTGTCAGGTTGTAACCTCGGATTAGATGTCACGATTTGAGGCAGTGGATTAGATGGCAAGGGAAAATTCGGTGAATCGCGATTTGTCAGAGCGTTATAGAGGATAAAATTATGTTTTTGGATATTATCAATTTCACGAAAGTAATTATGCAATCCTTCATATGCAGAAGGGTGCCATTGTCTTCGCAAGAGAAGCATATAAAGGGTATCAATTTTAAGAGACAACAGGTATAAAATATATCTAATTTCCTGTTGTCTCAAATCAACGTATGAAGGGAATTAGAAAAATGAATAATCCATTTAAAAGAATGACCAAAAGAGAATGGGCACTTTGGTTCGTGTCTATTGCTATTGTTGTTATGTCCAATATTATGGCAGGAAGAGTAGATGCTTTGACACTTTACTGCAACTTGTATTGGTGTAACTTCACTGATATTTGCCGCACAGGGAAATGTATGGGCACCGATATTGATGACGATTTTCTGCATCCAGTATGCGATAATATCATACCGTTTTCGCTACTGGGGAGAGATGTTTACTTACTTATTTATGTCACTTCCGATGTCTGTTTGGTCGATTGTGACATGGCTGAAAAAATGCGAGAGAAACAGTAGTGATGGAACAGTAGAAATACGAAAAATTACAAGAAAAGGAGCAGGAGTTCTTGTTCTTTGCAATGTGGTAGTGACAATTGCATTTTATATATTACTAAAAAACTTAACACGCCGAATCTGATATTTAGTACCATTTCGGTAGTAACAAGTTTTTTTTGCTGCATCACTCACTATGTTACGGTCTTTCCTATTATGCTTTGGGATATGCATCGAATGACATCGTGCTGATCATCTTATGGATACTGGCATCAATTAAGGACCCGGGGTATATTCCAGTGGTTGTAAATTTTCTTGATATTTATTCTTAATGACATGTATGGATTCATATGTTGGAAGAAACGAGAAACAGCACAGTGTTAAGACAATTCTGGTTTGTGGATGTAGAAAATACCCTCCCGGCCATCATGGTCGAGAGGGTGTTGTGCATCTATTGGGATTATTCATCAATATCAATTTTTAGTTCGGACTTAAGCTCCACAGTGAAGTGGTCCTCCCAAACGGTGATTCGCTCGAGCCAGCGCTTTACCAGGGCCTCGTCGATGTATTTCTCGTTTCGGACACTCACGCGTGCCTTTATAGTTTCCTGTAAGGTCATGATCCCTGTATTTTGCATCCAGCGTACCGCCATTCGCCAGAATATCGATTACCTCAAACAGCTTATCAAGATTTTTATTTTGCTTTTTGGCAAGCTTCAAATCCTTTTTAAACTGATTGGTAAACTGAATGTCGTATTTCATACGTCGAGAGCTGCCTTAAGCGCATCCATACTGGAATAACGCGGAGCAGAAGGATCCTTCATCATTTTTCTGCCATCCTCAATGGCAGCGGCTGTCGTATCATTCGGTACTTCCAGTTTTAATTCAAAAAAGGAATACCATGCTCACGGATAGCGGTTCTCAGGAACATATTTACAGCAGTTGTCATATTCAGACCAAGCTCATTGAAGATTTCCTCCGCCTGATCCTTGATTGCCTTCTCTGTACGAATATTTAAATTAGTTGTTGCCATACAGAACACCTCCATTCAAGTATAGTATACTCAAATGCGTGTCTAATGTCAACACACTGTCATTATATAAGGCACATAAATTTGCTAAAATGCATCAAAATCCCTCTGCGTAGCGATCTGCGCATAGCCTTTGTACTCATCATTGCTGCTTTCTGCGTACATGTCGTTCACCATCCCAATCGTAAGAAGATCCAGATCCCGGCTGGAGATTCCGAGCTGTACGCAGCGAAGCAGAAACAAAGGGTGTGGTCATCGGGCGGTCAGTTGCGTGAAAGTTTTTTTAGACTCCACATCCGTCTGGATATTCTATAGATTGAACAGGTGATCCGTGCCGGGACAGCAGACATCGGAGAAAAGTATTTGGCTGTAATCCGTAAGGCTGCCAGTGATTACACAAGAGAAATCTTTCATAAGCTGAGAGAAAGGGAATACAATCCGGAGCTGATGCGTTTATATGTAGTTGTTGGTGGTGGCTGCTGCATGATTCAGAACTTCGGGGAATATGACAAAGACAGAGTAACGATTGTGCGAGACATCTTCGACTTTGCGAATAGTTCATAAACACAGATTTTCTATCAAAATATTATTGACGCACCGGAAACTTCATGGTATTTTATTTTTTGATGAAAAATGGGAATTATTTAAAGGCAAACCTGCTGAAAAGCAGGGACGCAAAGCCAGAAGGGACTAAAGTCAGAAAGTCTGACCAGGTCAGCCGGTTGCTGCTGTATCCATATATAGAAAAGACGGATGAGAACGGAAGCGATTCCGATTACCTTTTATACTATATGTATATGGATTTTTAGAAAAAAGATAGTAGCAGGGACACTGGCAGGATGTTTGTCAGGTGTCCTTTTTATATGCCAAAATATGTACGAGAAAAACTGGAGCGTGGTTGAAAAAGCATTTACAATCTGCGCGCCACAGCAGAAAGCCTTTTTCAAACACGCATCAAACAGAGTGAGGGTTTTTATAAAATATAAGGAAAATTATGAGGATAAAAATATATTCTTTAGGTAAGACGGTAACCTGGGCAAACACAGGATTTGTCACAGGCCGTACAGAAAACACTGGAAAATAATGGCGGGGTAGGTATGTTGACCGGATATTATGACCAAAATCTGTATATTCTGTCTGTGAGTAATCTGCTGCTACATAGTATAGGACATACGTTCGATACTTTCATGGAACAGACAAAAAAGGCTCATTGAGAAACTTCTTTTATGACGAGGAAGATATACTGGAGCGAGACCGTTTTTTGCAGATCCACCGGAGCCGGGGAAGCGCAGATCCTTACAGCGGACGGTACAGTGAAATAATGTACGGCTTTATAAAGAGGATGCGACAGATGAAGCAGGCAGACAGATCTGGGTTATGTCCGTACAGGTCAACTGGGATCATGTAAATTTGACACTGCTCAATGAGGCTATCTATTCCGGCTTCTGGTATTTTGACTGTGACGAAAACAGTGAGATTGTGAATGCAAACTGGAGTCATGAATTCCGAAAAATGCTTGGCTATCATGATACTCTGGATTTTCCGAATAAACTGGAATCCTGGTCAGATCTTCTGCATCCACAGGATAAAGAAAGAGTAATGATGCAGCTTCAGGCGGCAATTGCGGATAAGACGAATCAGGTAAAATACCAGGTAGAGTACCGTATGAGAATGAAGGATCATCAGTACCAGTGGTTTCGGGCATCAGCAGAAGTAATACGCCGGCTGGATGGTTCTGCCAGCAGGATTGCCGGGATTTTTATTAATATTGATGCGGAGAGAAAAGAAAGGTCATGCAGGCACAAAAGTCTGCTGCTTTCCACAGGGCTTTTACGAAAACAGATTTGTGCGAGTATTATGTGAATCTGGAAGCGAATACTTTTGATACCTTTAAGGTTGAACCGTCCCTGATGACCGTCTTTGAACAGAGTTATACGTGGGATGAATTGATTCGGCATTTTGTGGATTCCTATGTTGTGGAAACAGATAAGAAGGCAGTATCCGCTTTTTATGATCGTGGTTATATTACGGAAAAGCTGAAGGGTCTGGAAACCGAATTGGCTTTGGAGTGCCGTATCACTCTGAAGGGAGAAGAACGCTGGGTCCGTAATGTGGTCATACGCGGTGAGATTGATGATTCAGAATATGCCATGATCTTCCTGCGGGACATTACAGAGGCAAAGGTGGAGAGTGCACGGCATATGCAGATGGCAGCGGACAATGCTTCCATGGAGCAGCTGATCCAGAGTATTGTGCATCTGGTTGACCGCTTTGTTGTCTGTGATTTGGAAAATGACAGATATGAATTCTATAACCTGAATGGTCAGATGATATATAAACCTCTGGGATTTTATCATGATTTTCAGATGCAGGTTCTTGAAAAATATAAGACAATGGAACCATTGGAAGCTATAGATATCCTGATAGCCCCGGATAATATCCGGAAAAACTGAAGAGTGAAAATGATATTTATAAGTTTGAGTATTGCAGTCTGGATGAAAAGACTTATAAAATTGCTTCTTATATTCCCCTGGAATGGGAGAATGGAAAGCTGGAAAAGGTATTGCTGGCATCCATGGATGTGACACAGGAGAAGAAAGCAGAGATTGAATCCCGTCAGGCACTGAAAGAGGCTTACCGGTCCGCAGAAAATGCAAACCGTGCGAAAACAGAATTCCTTTCCAATATGTCCCACGATATCCGGACACCAATGAATGCGATTGTCGGCCTGACGGCAATTGCAGGAGCAAATGTTGAGAGCCAGGACAGAGTCATTGAATGCCTCGGCAAAATCACAAAATCAAGCCGCCATCTGCTGGGGCTGATTAATGAAGTGCTGGATATGGCACGTATTGAAAGTGGAAAAATGACGCTGGCACAGGAGGATTTCAATCTGCCAGATCTGGTGGATAATCTTATAACACTCACAAAACCGGTGATTGATGAAGATAAACACAATTTTGATATACACATCAATCATATTGAACATGAGGCTGTCTGTGGTGACAGCTTGAGAATCCAGCAGGTATTTGTGAATCTGATGAGTAATGCGGTCAAGTATACACCGGATGGCGGAAATATTACTTTTTTTCGATAGAGGAAAAGCCCAATGGATTTTCGGAGCTTGGATGCTATGAAATTACGATTGAGGATAATGGAATCGGTATGTCGCCGGAATTCCAGAAAATCATGTTTGATCCTTTCAGCCGTGCAGATGACCACCGGACAACCAAAGTCCAGGGAACAGGTCTTGGAATGGCAATCAGCAGAAAATATATTGTGAATCTGATGAATGGTAATATTAAAGTGGAAAGCACCTTACATAAGGGAACCAGAATTACGGTAACAATTTATCTGGAGCTTCAGGAAAAAGAAAAAGAACAGGACAGAAATCTGATGAATCTGCCGGTTCTGGTAGTGGATGATGATAAGACATGCTGTGAAAGTACAGTTGCCACACTGAAGGAGATCGGGATTACAGGCGAATGGGTTCTCTCCGGCAGAGAAGCTGTTGAGCGCTGCTATGCACATCATGAGCTAAAAAATGATTACTTTGCTGTTATTTTGGATTGGAAAATGCCGGACATGGACGGAATTGAAACAGCCAGACAGATTCGGAAACGGATAGGGAAAGAGATCACCATTATTGTATTGACATCTTATGAATTCAGCGAGATCGAAGAAGAAGCAAAGGCTGCAGGCGTAGATGCTTTTATTGCAAAACCGCTGTTCCGTTCCAGGTTGACGGCTACACTGCGGCAGTTTACTTCAGGCAGAAAAGAAAAAACAGCAAGGAATTATTTGGAGAATCTGTCAGAATCAGACTACACGGGAAAAAGGATTCTGCTAGTCGAGGATAATGAGTTGAACAGAGAAATTGCTGGTGAAATTTTGCAGATGACAGGTACAAAAGTGGAAACGGCAGAAAATGGGAAAATCGCAGTTGAAAAAGTGGAGGCTTCTCCGGAAGAACGGTATGACCTTGTTTTTATGGATATCCAAATGCCTGTTATGAATGGTTATGAGGCAACTGCGGCAATCAGGAGCCTTCCGGGTGAAAAGGGAAAACTGCCTATTGTTGCCATGACTGCCAATGCTTTTGCAGAAGATGTACAGCTGGCCAAAAATACAGGTATGAACGGACATATCGCAAAAGCCGCTGGATATGAATAAGCTGAGTGATGTTTTGAAAAAATGGCTGTAATGATACTGCGAACAGGTGAACAGGAACGCTGTAATTTATTTATGTGTAGAAAAAAAATAATTGACAGAAAAAACACAGTCATTATAAAATATTTCCGAAAGGTAATGTGGACAAAAGTCTGGGTGGATAAGCTTCCCAGGCTTTTTATGTGAAGATAGAACAGACCGCAGTTTTCTTATTGAAAGAGAAATGTCTGTTTGAAAGTCTGTTGCCTGTCTTTCATTGAGGAGAGAAAAATTTATGTTAAATCAGTTTTCAAGAACCCAGCTTCTTCTTGGAGAAGAGGGATGAAGAAGTTTTTTGCCGGTGCCAGAGTGGCAGTATTTGGAATCGGCGGTGTTGGCGGATATGTGTGTGAGGCGTTGGTGAGAAGCGGGTAGGTGCTTTTGACCTGATCGATGACGACAAGGTATGCCTTACGAATCTGAACCGCCAGATCATAGCAACGCGAAAAACAGTGGGAAAATACAAGACGGATGTTATGAAAGAGCGTATGCTGGAAATCAATCCGGACGTGAAGGTGGAGACACATAAGTTTTTTTTCTGCCGGAGAATGCAGACGATTTTCCATTTGAAGAATATGATTATATTGTAGATGCAGTAGATACCGTTACTGCAAAAAATCTCCCTTGTCATGAAGGCGAAGGAGAAAGGGGTTCCGATCATCAGTTCTATGGGTGCCGGAAACAAACTGGATGCAAGCCAGTTTAAAGTTGCGGACATTTATAAGACTAAGGTCTGCCCTCTTGCCAAGGTTATGCGCCGCGAACTGAAGAAACGTGGCGTCCGTAAGCTGAAAGTGGTTTATTCCGATGAAATTCCCACAAGACCCATCGAGGATATGTCCATCAGCTGCCGCAGCCACTGCATCTGCCCGCCAGGTGCCAAGCACAAATGTACAGAGCGTCGTGATATTCCGGGAAGCGTAGCATTTGTGCCGTCTGTTGCAGGACTGATCATTGCCGGAGAGGTTGTGAAGGATCTTTGCAAAGCCTTGAAAGATCCCACAAAAGTGGGGGAGTGCAGGTAATTGAGGATTATGCTCTGAAACGTGACGATTATGCAGATTTCTCCCCGAGAGGGAACGTTGTGTTATAATAAACTAGTCAAGTACAAGGAGGCTTTGGGAGAGCTTTGGTAAACAGAATTGCCATATGTGACGACGTGGAAGTTGAGCGTTTTGTGCTGAAGCGTCAGTTGATGGTGTACTTTCAGACAAATGGCAGGGAGGCGCAGATCCAGGAATATGAATCTGGAGAGAGCCTCCTTGCAGACATTGAAGAGGGCTATATATGGCCAGATCTGATTTTTCTTGATATTTATATGGGCGATCTGAATGGAATGGACACGGCACGGAAGCTGCGTGACCTGGGAGTAAAAGCGCCTATTGTATTTCTGACTGCTTCACCTGATTTTGCGCTTGAAAGTTATGAGGTAGAAGCATCCGGCTATCTTCTGAAACCTGCAGAAGAGAAGCAGACCACAGCAATTTTAAACAGACTGCTGAAGTCTGAGCTCCGCAGGCGGATTTCCGTGAAATGCAGAAGACAGTATCGTTATCCCTTTCGTGGATGAAATTTTATACCTGGAAAGTGACCGCCATACAGTAACCTTACATATGCTGGATGGTTCGGTGCTTGAAACTGCGGAAAAACTTGGGAATCTTGAGAAAAAGATAGAGGATCCCCGTTTTTTGCGTTGCCACCAAAGCTTTCTGGTAAATATGGATCACATTACAGATGTAGAAGAGGAGTTTTTACTCCGAAATGGAGAACGGGTTCCCATTCGCGTGAGAGGACGTAAGGATGTGCTGGATGCTTATAATCACTATTTCAGGATAAAGTCATCCGGCAATTGAAAGAGAGCAATTGCCAGTATGGTGAATAAAAACGGATTTCATAGACAACAGGCAGGAAACACAGTGATTAAACGGAGCTATTGCTCTCTTGATCGCTATGTTTCCTGCCTGTTTTTTGTATGGTGCAGATTGCGGTATATTTTTGCTCGAATTCGACCTACGCAGCCCGCTGCGGCATCCTCATCCGGGCAAAATCTCCCACAAAATTGTGATGTACATCTTGCGGAAGCCTTTTTAGACACGCTTTCGTTTCTTAATCCCTGGAAAACAGATCCCTTGTATAAACCTTTTTTCTTCACATCGTCCAGGACCTTGTCATAACGGTTCGCCAGAATACACAGGCTTTTTTTTCTTTAAACTCTTCCAGATTATTTACAACCTTGCTGCCAAAAAATGTGGAACCGTTTTCCAAATTGGGCTCATAGATGATGACAGTGGCGCCTTTTGCCTTGATCCGTTTCATAACACCCTGAATGCTGCTTTGCCGGAAATTATCGGAATTACTCTTCATAGTGAGGCGGTAGACGCCGATAACCACTTCTTTTTCCAGGCTTGACTGATAAAGGTTGTCCTCATTGTAGTTGTAATAGCCGGCTTTTTGCAGTACCTGATCAGCAATAAAATCCTTTCGGGTACGGTTGCTTTCCACGATTGCGGACATCATATTCTGAGGAACGTCGTTGTAATTGGCAAGAAGCTGTTTGGGTGTCCTTAGGCAGGCAATAACCGCCATAGCCAAAGGAAGGATTATTGTAATGAGTTCCGATCCGGAGATCCAGACAGACTCCATTGATAATATCGCGGGTGTTCAGCCCCTTCATTTCCGCGTAAGTATCCAGCTCATTAAAATAAGAAACACGAAGTGCCAGATAGGTATTGGCAAACAGTTTTACAGCTTCTGCTTCCGTATATCCCATGAACAAGGTGTCGATATTTTCTTTTAAGAGCACCCTCCTGAAGAAGTGCTGCAAAAGTATGAGCTGCTTCTCTGGTGTGTTCATCACAGGAGACAATGATCCTGCTTGGGTAAAGATTGTCGTACAGGGCCTTGGACTCTCGGAGAAATTCCGGGCTGAAAATAATATTGTTATTGTGAAGCTTCTTTCGGATAGATTCTGTGTAGCCTACAAGAATCGTAGATTTAATCACAATTGTGGCAGCAGGATTCACCCTTGTGACCAGGCTTAGTACAGCTTCAACAGCGGAAGTGTCGAAATGATTTTTCCTGCTGTCATAGTTGGTGGGGGTGGCCACTACCACAAAATCAGCCTCTGCGTAGGCGGATTCTCCGTCTGAGGTGGCCGTAAGATCCAGTTCCTTTTCCGACAGGTATTTTTCGATATATTCATCTTGGATTGGAGATTTCTTCTGGTTTATCAAAGCAATCTTCTCCGGAATTATGTCAACTGCAACAACATGATTATGCTGAGCCAGCAGTACAGAAATAGAAAGCCCTACATATCCGGTACCTGCGACTGCAATAGATTTATTCATGGTAAGTTCCTTTCTTAAAAAAGTGTGAAATCGGGAAAAAGAGTTTAAATTTTCACAGTTTGTGCTACAATATATAACACTAATGATGAACCGTTCATGCACAATTTTTATAAATAATAACATGACAGACTGGAAAATACAACGCCTTGGGAACTTTTTTGGAATATGCAGATTACAGAACGTTACCAGTGAACAGTAATACAGAACTGACTTTTAAACAGTCTCTGATGAATGGAGGAACAGAATATGTGTACAGCAGCAACCTATAACACAAAGGATTTCTATTTTGGAAGAACTCTGGATTATGAGATTTCCTATGGAGACCAGGTAGTGATCACGCCTAGAAATTATGTATTTGACTTAAGAGAAGGCGGTCAGCTGAAAAATCATTATGCCATGATCGGAATGGCATGTGTTATGGAGAACTATCCTCTGTATTATGATGCGGTCAATGAGAAAGGTCTTGGCATGGCCGGGCTCAATTTTGTTGGCAATGCCAGCTACAAGAAGCCTGTAGAGGGGAAAGACAATATCACTCAGTTCGAACTGATCCCATGGATTCTGGGAAAATGTGCTACAGTGAAAGAAGCACGCCAGCTTCTTAAGAATATGAACCTGATTGACACCCCATTTCTTCCTGATCTGCCAGTTGCGCAGCTGCACTGGATTATTGCGGACAAAGAGGAATGTATTACCCTGGAGTCGTTGGAAGGAGGGAATGAAAAATATATGATAATCCAGTAGGTGTCCTCACAAACAATCCGCCCTTTAACTATCAGATGTTTAATCTGAACAATTATATGCAGCTGGCTGTGGAAAACCGCAGTAACACTTTTTCAGAAAATCTGGAACTGAATCAGTACAGCCGGGGGAATGGGTGGCATGGGACTGCCGGGGAGATCTCTCCTCCCAGTCAAGATTTGTGCGGGTGGCCTTTGTAAAAAAAATGAATTCTCTGTCCGGGGATTCAGAAGAAGAAAGTGTAAGCCAGTTTTTCCACATTCTTGGCAGCGTAGACCAGCAGAGGGGCTGCTGCAAGCTGGGAGAAGACAAGTATGAGATTACGCTATATACTTCCTGCTGTAATACGGATAAGGGAATTTACTATTATAATACTTACGACAACCACCAGATCAGTGCTGTGGATATGCACAAGGCGGACCTGGAAGGTGAGAAGCTTTATACCTATGCGCCCATAAAAGGGGAACAGATCAGAATGCAAAATTAGCTCCCGTTTCGAAATAAATGTTTCAAAAAACTACCATGTTCCAGAAAGAATGTTCGATTCTTATTGCAAAATTTTAATTTAGTGCTATAATGAACTATCATAGATTCAGATGGCGAATTCATATGAGTTCGCCATTTTCTATAGAATAAATCTGGCACTCATATTAAAGGAGTGCTAACAATACAAGGAGGAAACATGTATGATTACAATACCAGTTTATGAACTTCTTCTTTTACCGGAAGTTACATTTTTCTTTAAAAAAGATATGTTTCCGGAAGGCAGAATTAAAGAACAGAATATCGGAGAAGAAATTCTCTTCGTTTTACAGAAGAAAGAAATAGCCCCAGAGGAAATTTCCATGGAAAATATTTTTCCAGTGGGCGTGATGGGAATCATTGAGAATATAGACGAGGAAGGCAGCGTCAAGATTACTACCAGAAAAAGAGTGCAGGTGACTCATGTAGAATATACTGACGGCATGGTTCAGGCAGAAGCGGTAGATCTTCCGGATATCCAGGATATCTCCCCGGAAGAAGAAAAGGAGAAATTTGATAAGATCAAGAAAGAACTGATGGATTTTGCAAAAGGCTTTCAGTGGGGCGTCTGGGTACGCAGCATGATCTACCATTGGAAAAGCTATCCGGAAGCCGTCAGTGCCCTGGCTGGTTACATGAGCCTTTCCTGGGAAGAAAAATACCATATGATCGAGGTGGATTCCAGGAAAGAACGCATGCATCTGATGGAAGAGGCTGTCTATGAGCTGATGGAGATTTTCCGTGTCAGTGAGGAAGCTGAGACTGCGCAGAAGAACTCCAATGAGAAAGTTTACCGGGAGTCCGCTATCCGGAAGCAGATCGAATTTCTTCAGCAGCAGCTGGACGAAATGCATCCGGAGAATATTTCTGATGTGCGCCGTTTCCAGAAGAAAATCCAGGAATCCGGCATGAATGAGGAAGCACGCAAAGAAGCTGAAAAGGTGCTGAACCGCATGAAGCAGGAAGGAAAAGACAGCCATGAGTATGGCATGCTGTACGATTATCTGGATTTTGCCACAAGTCTTTCCTGGAAGACAGAGGAACCTGCTGAAATTGATTTGAACGAGGCAGAAGAAATCCTGAATGAAGACCATTATGGGTTGAAAAAAAGTAAAGAGCGAATTATCCAGCAGCTTGCTGTTATGGCTCTTAATAAGAAACAGTCTGGTTCCATTTTATTGTTTGTAGGTGCGCCTGGAACTGGAAAAACCAGTATCGGACAGAGTATTGCCCGTGCGCTTCACCGTAAATACGTGCGTATCAGTCTTGGTGGAATCCGTGATGAAGCGGAAATTCGAGGACACAGAAGAACCTACATAGGTGCTATGCCAGGCAGGATTATGGAAGGAATGAAGAGAAGCGGAGCTGCAAATCCGGTTATGGTACTGGATGAGGTGGACAAGCTCGCCAAAGATTACGGCGGTGATCCGGCAAGTGCATTCTTCTGGAGGTGCTGGACCCGGAGCAGAACGGAAGCTTTACAGACCATTATATGAATGTTCCATATGATCTTTCCAATGTGCTTTTTGTGTGTACAGCCAATTCCACCGATACCATTCCTGAGCCATTGCTCAATCGTATGGAAGTAATCCAGTTTCCTGGATATACTGCAGTAGAGAAGTTTCAGATCGCGAGACGTCATCTTTTGCCGAAAGCAATGAAGAGCATGGGAATCAAAGCCCAGAATCTGAAGGTGACAGATGAGGCAATCCGCCGCATTATTGAAGAGTATACAGCGGAGGCTGGTGTCCGCGGACTGAAGAAGCAGATGGATGTGTTATGCAGATATGCAGCTGTGAAGCTGGTAAAGGGTGAGCAGAAGAGCATTACGGTAAGTGAGAAGCGTGTAGCAGAATTTTTTGGGACATGGAATTCATCATGAGAAGATTCTGGAAAACCCAGTGCCTGGGTTGTAACCGGTCTTGCCTGGACCAGTGCTGGTGGAGAAATCCTTTTTATCGAAACTTCTTTTACAAAAGGCGATGGAAAGGTGATCATTACCGGACAGCTTGGAGATGTGATGAAAGAGTCCGCCCAGATTGCCATTACTCTTGTGAAGTCCCTCTATCCGGAATTTGCAGATAAATTCAAGGAAAATGATCTTCACATCCATGTGCCGGCAGGAGCAGTTCCCAAGGATGGCCCATCAGCAGGCATCACGCTGGTAACTGCATTATCCTCTCTGGTGACAGGAAAGCCTGCACCAGCAGAAATAGCAATGACAGGAGAAGTTTCCCTTCGCGGCGGTGTTATGCCTATTGGCGGATTGCCGGAGAAGCTGATGGCTGCCCAAAGAGCTGGCGTAAAGCATGTGTTTATTCCATATGAGAATATGGATGATCTTGATGATGTGGCCGATGAGGTAAAGAGAAGCTTGAGATTACACCAGTTAAGACCGTGCAGGAGGTTCTGGATTACTGTTTACAGCCTGCACGGTAACAGGCTCTGGAAAAGCTGCTGATATAATAATTTTTTTACCAAAACATATTTTCATGTTCAAAGAGAGAATTAACAATTAAAATTACAAAAACTATAAGAAGTATGTTATAATAAGTGTACTAAATGAAACAACTGCAAAGACAGAAGTGCAGTGCATGGAAGCCGTTACAGAGTATGAGGCTTTCATTAAAGATCAGATTATAACCCAGACAGAAAGTTGGAGGAAAAGTTATGAAGAAAGGCAAATTATTAGCTACGCTGCTCTGCAGCGCATCAATGGTTATGGGAAGCATGGTTCCCACAGTACCGGCTATGGCAGATGCTATGAAGGTTGTTACACTTGGCGCAGATCTTTCAGATGAGCAGAAGAACACCATGCTGAAATATTTTAAAGTAGATTCCAGCCAGGTACAGATTATCTACGTTACCAATCAGGATGAGAGGGATCACTTAAGTTCCTATGTTCCGCTGGAGCAGATTGGTACAAGAACAGTGAGCTGTGCTTATGTGAAGCCTACCACATCCGGTGGCATCAAGGTTCGTACCGCCAATTTGAACTGGGTTACCTGCAATATGATTGCAAGTTCCCTTTCCACATCTGGTGTTACCAACTGTGAGGTTGTTGCTGCATGCCCATTCGAGGTATCCGGTACAGGAGCACTGACTGGTATCCAGATGGCATATGAGACTGCCAGTGGACAGAAGCTTGACGAGACCAAGAAGGAGCTTGCTACTGAGGAGATGGTAGTTACAGGTAATCTTGCTGATTCTGTAGGACAGAATGACGCTACCACTGTTATTAACCAGGCGAAAATGCAGGTTATTGCAGACAATGTTCAGAATGCAGATGATATCTACAATATTGTCGTAAATATCTCCAATAATAACAATGTAACTCTTACAGATGATGAGATTAATACCATCGTAAACCTGCTTCAGCAGATTTCCCAGCAGGACTATGATTACTCTGAGATGCAGGAAACTCTGGAGCGTGTGTAAATGACAATGTAACAGGAAAGGCAGAGGAGAGCAGTGATTCATCAGATGATGAGGACAGTATTGTGGATAATGTAGACCAGAGTGCTCTTGGTGACAATGTTATCGAGAGTTCTACAGAGGATCGGGACTTGCTGAGGAGACTGGAGCTGCAGACGAATCCGGTGAAGAATCCTGGGAAGAATTTCCGGCTTCTGATGATTCCGGCGAGAACACAGATGGAAGTACAGATGAGCCAGCTGATGGTGACATCAGTGAAGTTGGCGGAACAGATACTGGTGATGGCAGTGATTCTTCCGAAGAGATCACAGATATATCCCAGCTGAATACAGATTTCCTTGGCGATGATGCGAAAGCGAAATTTGAAAAAGCGAAGACCTTCTGTCAGGGGGAGAGTACAGCGGTGATGAGGATGCTCTTTACGAAGTAATGGGAGATGATGCTGCAGTTACTGTAACACTTGATTCTGACACAGCCAACAAGCTTTCCATCAAAGTTCTTTCAGAAATACCTTGGTATCCTTGGAAATGGTGCTGTTTCCTATCAGGAGGATGGAACTGATAAATACATTACACCAGAACTGAATATGCTGGATAAAGAGATGAAGAAACTTGTTTTCGGCATTGATGTGATCGATGATGGTGAGTCTTCTGAGGATATTGATGTTCTTGGCGATGCAGTATCTTCTGATGATAAAGATACCCTGTATAAAGATACTATGAAGTTCTTTGAGAAACTTTATGGTGAGAGTTCAGAATCCAGTGATTCAGCTGACGGCTCTGAAAATGTGACAACAGATGAAAGTGCTACAGATGAAGTAGGCGATGAGTCTTATGACGAGACTATTGATGAAGAGTCCTACGAAGAATAACAGACCTGAATTCGGAAGAATACTGTTGAATAGTATGTGTTGATGCTCCAGGAGATGACATGTCTGCTGGTGGAAAAGGTACAGAAACTGATATCCAGTGGGATATTGGGGACTGTACCTTTTTTGCAGTAAAAATAACTGTCCTCTTAAAAAATAATCAAAACTGTCTATTGAAGACATACCAGTATCTCGCTATGATAAGTGCTAATTAGATACTGCAGTATAAAAAAGCAGTGATTAAACAGGAAACATTGGAGCTTGTTTGAGAAATCATTCCTGCAACTTGTGAGGCACATCTTGCAGAATGTTTTTCAATATGTACCAGGTTTCCGGGAAAGAGAGAGAAACCTATGAACAAACAGAATTCTACCATTATGAAACTTGCAGAGACTGCACTTCTTGCAGCACTTTGCTATGTATCTTTACATTTTTGCAGATTAAGATTCCGGTACCGGGTGGAGATGCTACTTCTCTTCACATCGGAAATACCTTCTGCGTGCTTGGAGCTCTGCTTCTTGGCGGTTGGTACGGCGGTCTTGCTGGTTCTATTGGAATGACTATTGCAGACCTTATGGATCCGGTTTACATTACAGGAGCACCCAAGACTTTTGTCCTGAAGCTTTGCATCGGTCTTATAACAGGTCTTGTAGCCCACAAGATTGCAAAGATCAATGAGACGAACGACAAGAAATACGTATTCAAATGGAGTCTGATCGCTTCCATTGCAGGTCTTGCTTTTAATGTGATCGCAGATCCCATCGTTGGCTATTTCTACAAACAGTACATTCTTGGTCAGCCCCAGGAAGTAGCGAGCATCCTTGCAAAATTAAGCGCCGGTGCTACATTTGTAAATGCAATTGTATCTACAATCCTGGTTGTGATTATTTACAATGCAGTTCGTCCAGCCCTTATTAAGGCAAATCTGATTCATGTATATGTAACTGCAGCGAATGCGAAATAAAGAAGAAAATAACCATCTGGAAAAGTCAGAATATAAGATAAGTGAAAGCTCTGGAATGTCTGAACCGTGTACCGCCATTGAAAGTCAGATTTAGAATCTGACGATAGGAAGCGAGTTCAGGCAGTCCGGAGTTTTTTTGTGTTGTTAATGAGACTGAGATGTCTGTTAAAAAAAAAAGAAGATGAATGGCTGGCAGTTTATAAAATTTTAAGATTAGTGAAATTTTTATGACTTTTTCTCAGAACCCCTGGAAACACTGGCAAATTGAGAAATTGTGTGCTACAATGTTACCTAAATCGCAAAAAAGCAAAGGAGTAGTGCTATGAGTCTGGCAGTAGTAACCCTGAAAAAAAGGGAGAAGGACGTCTTTTGAAATCCGGCGGAATGTGGATTTTTTGATAATGAAGTAGCTTCTATTATGGGAAGCTTTGTAAACGGAGATATCGTGCTGGTGCATGATTTTGACGGATATCCTCTGGGAAGAGGATTCATCAATACGAATTCAGGATTGTGGTACGTCTTCTTTCAAGAGATGAGAATACTGTGATCGATGAGGAATTTTTTTGAGAAAAGAGTGCGGGATGCATGGGAGTATCGTAAGAAAGTAACGGATACTTCAAGCTGTCGCGTGATCTTCGGTGAGGCAGATTTTCTGCCGGGTTTTATTGTGGACAAGTTTTCTGATGTGCTGGTGGTACAGTCCCTTGCACTTGGAATCGACCGTTATAAAGAGATGCTGGTGGAGCTTCTGAAGAAAGTTCTGGCAGAGGATGGGATCCGGATCTGCGGCGTTTACGAGAGAAGTGACGTGAAAGTACGTAAGCAGGAGGGAATGGAGCCATATAAGGGCTTTATTGGTGAAGAGTTCCCTACTTTGGTTGAAATTGTGGGAAAATGGTGTAAAATATCAGGTGGATGTAAAAAAGACGGTCAGAAGACCGGCTTTTTCCTGGATCAGAAATACAATCGTCTGGCTATCCAGAAGCTTTGCAGGAATGCCAGAGTTCTGGACTGTTTTACCCATACTGGTTCTTTTGCTTTAAATGCAGGATATGCAGGAGCGAAAGAAGTAACTGGTGTGGATGCTTCACAGCTTGCAGTTGATCAGGCTACAGCCAATGCAGCTTTAAACGGACTTTCTGATTCTGTAAAATTTATCTGTGAGGACGTCTTTCGATCTTCTTCCGAAACTGGAAGAGAAAGGCGAGAAATATGACGTGGTGATTCTGGATCCACCTGCATTTACCAAGTCAAGAAGCTCTGTTAAGAATGCAGTGAAAGGCTATCGTGAGATCAATCTTCGTGCCATGAAGCTGGTGAAAGACGGCGGTTTCCTTGCAACCTGTTCCTGTTCACATTTTATGGATTACCAGCTTTTTACCCAGACCATCGGGCAGGCTGCCAGAAATGTGCATAAACGTCTCCGTCAGGTAGAATATCGCACCCAGGCACCAGATCATCCGATCTTATGGTCTGCTGATGAATCTTATTATCTGAAATTTTACATTTTTCAAGTCTGCAGCGACAGATAGGAAAAAGACGGAATGATTGCTGGTTGTTTTGTGAACCATAATAGTGAATGTACAGAATCAGGGATAGGGAAATAATATAATAACAAAGAGCGACAGAAACTTATTCCAGGAAGATAAGTTCACAAGAAAGAAGGTATTTTTATTGAAAGAAAAAATTTATGAGATTTATGCAGGGACGCAACGGAGTGGATCAGTTTTGCAAGATTCACTATGGGAGTGGCACTGGCTGCTATTGTGCTCACCTTATTTACTGGGACCAGAAGTGGAATTGGCGCATTTTTGGATCTGTTTGGAATGGCTGCCATTGTTTATACTTATTTCAGGATTTTTTCCAAAAATATTTCCAAACGTTATCAGGAGAATCAGAAGTATCTTCAGATGACAGATAAGTTAAGAGCCCGTTTCCAGAAAGAGAAGCGAATGATGAGCCAGCGCAAGGACTATCATATTTATAGCTGTCCTGGCTGCGGTCAGAAAATCCGTATTCCCCAGAGGCGGATTTAAGAAAGTGGAGATTGAATGTCCCAAGTGTCATACCAAATTTATAAAGAGGCGCTGATATGTTTGGATATATTGTAATGAACAGGCCGGAGATTCAAGATGAAGGATTTTGACATGTACAGATCCTTTTTACTGCGGAGTTGACTCTGCAGGGAACTGCGTGAGAAATACGGGATATCCGGCCAGATTACATTAAGCTATGATATGACTTTTGTGATCCTGCTTCTTTCCGGCCTTTATGAGCCAAAGACGTACAAGGGCACTACCAGATGCATTCTTCATCCTGTGAGAAAACAGCCAGTTCGAAAGAATGTGATGACAGAATACTGTGCAGACATGAATATACTTTTAACTTATTATAAATGTCTGGATGACTGGAACGATGACAGGAAATATGTGACGCTTGGTTACGCCAGGCTTCTTGAGGGGAAAAATAACCGTCTGTTAAAACTTTATCCGGATAAGGCGAAGCGGATTGTCGAACTTCTGGATGCGCTTTCCGCTTTGGAGAAACAGGGAGAGACAGATATAGACAGAATGTCCGGGATTTTTGGGCATATTATGGAGGAGATTCTTGCTTACAGGCAGGATGTGGGGGAGAAAAGCCTTCGAAGAATTGGCTTTTATCTTGGCAAATTCATCTATCTTCTGGATGCATATGATGATGTGGAAGAAGATGTGAAAAATAAAGATTACAATCCTTTCGCAGAAAAATATACAATGGAAGGGTTTGAAGGGGAAGTACGCCAGATCCTTATGATGATGATGGCAGAAACCTGCAGAGAATTCGAGAAGCTTCCTATTATTAAATATGGGGATATTCTTCGGAACATTTTATATTCCGGTGTGTGGTGCCGCTTCGAGGAAGTGAGCAGGAAACGCAGGGAAGAACGGGAGAAAGAACATGTTGGATCCATATAGCGTACTGGGAGTTTCCAGAAATGCAACAGATGAAGAAATAAAGAAGGCATACAGAAAGTTAAGCCGAAAGTATCATCCAGATGCTAATATCAATAATCCTAATAAGGATCAGGCAGAAGAGATGTTTAAGGAAGTACAGCAGGCCTATGATCAGATCATGAGAGAACGCGAGTATGGAAGCAGTGGTGAATCTTCCGGCGGATACGGTGGTTATGGATATGGGAGGGTTTGGCGGTTTTGGAGGACAGCAGCGCCAGAGTACTTACGAAGATGAAGAGAGTGTGCGCAGACGTGCAGCAGCTAATTTTGTTCAGAGCGGACATTATCAGGAGGCTATGAATGTGTTGAATTCCCTTTCCCAGAAGAATGGAGAGTGGTATTATATTTCCTCCATGGCGAACATGGGAATGGGGAATAATGTAAAAGCGCTGGAGCATATTCGTGAAGCTGTGCGCCAGGAGCCGAATAATCAGCAGTACCGTATGCTCCTGAACCGGATGGAGGGCGGCGGAAGCTGGTATGAGACACAGCAGGGACCGTTTGGAGGAATGCCGGTGGCAGGAGATGATATGTGTCTGAAGCTTTGTCTGGCGAATGCGCTATGTGGAATGTGCTGTCCGGGAAGCGGAGTGCTGTGCTGTTGATAAAGTAGAAGTTTATGATACTGTACCGTGGTGAAAGATGCCATTGTACAGTATTTTTTTTTTGAGGTGTTTTGATGTTACCAGAGAAACGGAATCTTTTGAATGACAGATTTTGTTAAAAATCAATTGACAAGAAAAACTCGCACGTATTAAACTGTTAAAGCGTGAAATAGATATAGATACCGCAGACGTGAAGCATCTGACGTTCGTATGGGGATACAGCTTTTGGGGGCTGCATGACCATTTGTGGGGATTGTGCATCTGGCGTGCGGTAGTATAGGAGGAATCAGATAATGAGTATTCGTATTGGAATTTTAGGTTATGGTAATCTTGGACGAGGTGTAGAATGTGCGATCAAACATAATCCCGATATGGAACTGGTGGGAGTTTTTACCCGCCGTGCTCCTGAAAGTGTTAAAATTCTGACAGAGACAGCGAAGGTATATTCTGTAGATGAAGCAGAAAAGATGAAAGATAAAATTGATGTTATGATTCTCTGCGGTGGAAGTGCAACAGATCTGCCGGTTCAGACACCGAAATATGCACAGTGGTTCAATGTGGTAGACAGTTTTGATACCCAATAAGAGAATCCCAGAACATTTTGCAAATGTGGACAAAGCAGCTTCTGAGAGCGGTCATGTTGGAATTATTTCTGTAGGCTGGGATCCGGGAATGTTTTCTCTGAACCGCATGTATGCAAATGCAATCCCTGACAAACGGCAAGGATTACACTTTCTGGGGCAAGGGCGTAAGCCAGGGACATTCTGATGCAATCCGCCGTATCAAAGGAGTAAAGGATGGCAAACAGTACACCATACCGGTCGAGGCTGCGCTGAAGGCAGTGCGAAATGGAGAAAATCCGGAACTTACAACCAGACAGAAACATACAAGAGAGTGTTTCGTAGTAGCTGAAGAAGGCGCTGATCTTGCAAGAATTGAGAATGAGATCAAGACTATGCCGAACTATTTTGATGAATACGATACCACAGTACATTTTATTTCCGAAGAGGAACTGAAACGTGACCACAGCGGAATTCCGCACGGTGGATTTGTAATCCGCACAGGCAAGACTGGCTGGAACGATGAGAATAGCCATGTGATCGAATATAGCCTGAAACTGGATTCCAATCCGGAATTTACTTCTTCTGTAATCATTGCATATGCAAGAGCTGCATACCGCATGAACCAGGAAGGACAGAATGGCTGCAAGACGGTATTTGATGTAGCACCTGCTTACTTAAGCGCTCTGAGCGGAGAAGAATTAAGAAAACATCTGTTATAATTACTTTATAACAGAAATATTACAGAATTTATAAAAGGACAGTTCTTTTTTACATTGTGTGGGACTGTTCTTTTTTTATGGAAAATACCTTTTGAAACATTGCTTTTAAAGAAAAATAATACGAAAATATTGTGAAAACTTTACAGAGTTTTACTTTCGGGTTGACGATAGATGGAAACTGTAATATAATGAGCTACATAAAGCTGTAACAACTTTGTAAAAACTTGAAGATGATAATAACAGGGGTTGTGTTTGCTGGACTGCAGTATTACCTGTGGACAGCAACAGATTAATTAAAAAAAGGAAGGTAAGTATGCAAAACAAATGTAAAAAATTCAGACTTTGGAGTATCCTGCTGCTGGTAATGCTTATGGCAGCCGGTTTTACATGCCATAGTACATCAAGAGATGTACAGGCTGCCACGAAGAATGGATTCCGTACAGTAAAAGGAAAAACATACTACTATAAAAACGGCAAGAAAGTCAAAAGGATGGCTTACCCTGAACGGTAAGAAATATTACTTTAATAAATCTACCGGCGTTCAGGTGAAAGGCTGGGTGAAAGATAAAAAAGGGCAGAAAGCGTTATTTCACAAGCAAAGCAGGTGTTATGGTAACTGGATGGCTTTCCAATTCAAGAGACAGCGTCGTTACTTTGCACCATCAACCGGATATATGAAGACAAAGTGGCTGAAGCTTGGCGGAAAGACCTATTACCTTTACGCGAAATCAGGCGTTGCAGCTACCGGTTTTGTAAAGGACAGCAAAGGAAATATCCGCTATTTTTCCAAAACGGGAATTATGGCCACAGGCTGGCTGACTAGCTCATCAGGAGTGAAGCGGTATTTTGACACTACATCGAAAACTGCTACCAATGGAATCATGGCAGTTGGGTTTAAGACAATTAATAATGTTACCTATTATTTCTACAGCGGCTCCGGAGCTATGGCGACGGGCTGGGTGGAGAATACAGACAAGGGTACAAAGTACTATTTTGATCCTACTACAGGCGCGATGTACACAGGCACACAGACTATTGATGGTGTTACATATACATTTTCCAGTACTGGTGTATGTCAGGGGAGAGAAGAAGGATGATCCTTTCTCCGAATGGAAATACAGGAAATAAGACCATCAAGAATTATCTTGCAGGAGCACTTTTACCTGTTGGAAAAGCACTTTACGTATGGGGGCGGCGGATGGAATGATTCCACAAGAAAGGGTCTCAGCGATACCATGACCAGCTGGTATAATAAATGGTCAGCGAATCCATCCAGTTATGATTACAATAATTACCGTGATCTCTTTCTACTTCCAATCGTGCGAAAGGATTTTTGACTGTTCAGGCTTTGTAGGCTGGTCTGCTTATCAGGTAATGCAGACACAGTCCGGTGTAGGATATGGATACACAGTGGTTTCAGGTGAAATTGGAAGCTATTACAAGGGGAAAGGCTGGGGATCAATCGTAAAATCAGTCTTATCTGTCACAGAATGGATGGGAGCTGAAGCCTGGCGATATCGGATACAATGATGGTCATACATGGATCGTTCTTGGACAGTGCAGTGATAAGAGTGTTGTTATCATTCATTCCACTCCGCAGGCAGGTGTCCAGATTTCCGGAACTACCACACCTACGGGAAGCTATTCCAGTGAGGCTGCAGCCCTTGCGAAGAAGTATATGTCCTTGTATTCCGGATACAGCATCTTCAACTATCATCCATCCGTTGGAAACTATATCCGAAATGGAAACTATCTGAGATGGAATGGAGATACACTTTCCGATCCGGATGGTTATTATAATATGACAGCAGCAGACCAGATTTTGTACGATCTGTTTGGAAAATAATGGTTAAGTAATATACAAGAGAGAATCAGTGAAAATACTGGTTCTCTTTTTATGTAACAGCGGAAATCTTTGAATTCCCCTCTGTTGCACAAACACGCTCTGTGTTCTCTTATTTAGACAAATGTATTACGAAATGTTACAAAGTTTTAAAATTTATTGCGATTTAGGGTTGAAATCTTTGCGAGAGTGTGCTAATATGTAGCAAGATTGAATGAAATGTTGCAAACATATTACAAATTGAGCTTTTTAGATTATCAAAAGATTAACGAGGGTGATGAAACATGAAGAAAAAGAATTGTATGTCTGACACTGGCAATTTTAATGTGCGGCTCACAGGTTGTAAGCGTAATGGCTGACCGTGAGAGCGATTTAAGAGAAGAGCAGGCCTGGACAAGCCAGCAGCTGGATGCTACATACGCACGCATGAGTGCCCTGTGGGATCAGAAGCAGCAGCTTGAGAGCCAGATCGAATCTTTGAATTCTGATCTTGTAAATGTCATGGTTTCCATTCAGACTCTTGAGAGTGATATCGCTTCCAAGGAAGCAGAAATTGAGAAAACACAGGGTGACCTGACCAAGGCTCAGAATGCCAAGGATAAACAGTACGGCGCCATGAAGAAACGTATTCAGTATCTTTATGAAAAAAGGTGGAAACAATGCATGGTTCCAGATGATGTTAAATGCAGATAACCTTGCAGACCTTCTTACCAGAGCTGAGTATACACAGCAGATGTATGAGCAGGACAGAGAGAGCCTTCAGAAATATGCTAGAACGATTGAGGAGGTTCAGAAGTTAGAAGATCAGTATGAGCAGGAGAAAGCTGATTTTGAGACCATGAAGGAAGAATATGAGGCTCAGCAGTCTAACCTTCAGTATCAGTTGGATGTAACCCGTGCGAACAGTGCTGATTGCGAGAATGAGATCGCATACGCACAGCAGCAGGCTACTGAGTATGCGAACCTTCTGGAACAGCAGCAGGCAGAAATTGAGCAGCTTGAGGCAGAACGTATTGCAGCAGAAGAAGAGGCAAGACGTCAGGCAGAGGCAGAGGCCGCAGCGGCTGCAGCAGCACAGGAAGCAGCTCAGAACGGAGATAATTCCTCAGAAGAGGTTCAGTATGATGAAGATGGAAATGTTGTAAGTGGTTCTTCTGATGGATCTTCTGATTATGAATATGATGAGTATGGTAATGTAATTGATACTGACAATACAGTTGATTACAATTCCGATGCAAACAGCTCCGACAGTTCCTCAGATAGTTCTTCTGACAGTTCATCAGCCAGCAGTTCTTCAGGTTCCGGCTCTTCTGTTGTATCCTATGCAACACAGTTTGTTGGAAACCCATATGTATGGGGTGGAACAAGCCTTACCAGTGGTGCTGACTGCTCTGGCTTTGTGCAGAGTGTATATGCAAACTTTGGCGTAAGTCTTCCAAGAACATCTTATGAGCAGCAGAATGCCGGATATGAAGTATCCTATGCAGATGCTCAGCCAGGCGACTTGATCTGCTATGGCGGACATGTTGCAATCTATATGGGAAATGGACAGATCGTACATGCATCCAATGCCAGAGATGGCATCAAGGTCAGCGATAATGCTGCATACAGAACGATTACTTCTGTAAGACGTCTTGTGTAATCTGAATAAATGAATTTGTGAGCCCTTTCCGGAGATGAAAATCCGGAAGGGGCTTTTTACTGAAAATAATGTGGAAAAGCAAAGAAAAAAAGAAGTATAGTAAGAATAAAAGTATTGTCTGAAAATCGTAACATAAATATTTCGTATAGCCAGATGAGAGGTGGAGAAAAATGCTTAGCCATTATCAGATGAAGGAAATTCCATATTTAAGAATATTAGGAAGAACGAATGGCAGTCTGGAACCGGTAACACTATTTTGGACCGCTTCCGGAATTGAACTGAATGTAAAAAGCAACAGAAATATGGGTGAAAATCCCGCTCCGATTATGATGTTTTTGAGCCATGGGTGGATGTGATCGTAGACGGCGTATTGTCCCAACGGCTTATGGTAAATAAGGGAGAACAGAAAATCTGCCTTTTCCGTAATATGGAAAGGGATAAGGTAAGAAATGTAAAGCTTCTTCGTGATACCCCTGTGTTTCCCTACAGATGAAAAAACATTGCTTCAGCTGCTGGAGGTTGAAACTGACGGTGAGTTTTACCTCTTGAAACACCGAAGCTCAGATTGGAAGTAATAGGGGACAGCATTACCTCTGGTGAGGGCGGCAGCGGTGCAGGAGAAGAAATGACATGGAATTCCTTTTTGCTTCAATGCCGTGGATAATTATGCATATATGGCGGCAAAAAAGAACTGGGCGCGGTGTACAATTGCATCAGTCAGAGCGGCTGGGGCGTTTTCTGTTCCTGGGAAGGCAATGAGCAGCAGGCAATCCCGCTATATTATGAGCAGGTATGCGGTCTTTTAAATGGAGAAAGAAACAAACAACTGGGTGCTATGGAAAAATGGGATTTCCAGAAGTTTCAGCCTGATGTAATCGTAGTGAATCTGGGGACAAACGACGGCAGCGGCACGAAGAATATGGACAGGGTTGGAAAGGCTGTGGAAGACTTTTGAGGAAACTGCGCGTATGTAATCCGGAAAGCTATATTCTGTGGTGTTATGGAATGCTTGGAGATGAGATTTTACCAACGCTTGAGAAAGCGGTGGGGGAATTATAAAAAGGAAAAACAGGGGATAACGCGTAGAATTTGTGAAGCTTCCGGATACACTGGAAGGAGAATTTGGATCAAGGCAGCACCCTGGGCACAGATCTCATGAAAAAACAGCGAAAATCCTGGTGGAGAAGCTGACGCTGCTGTTCACACCGTGACAGCAAAACCAGGTTGGTTACTGTTTACTCCGTGACCAGTAACTCACTTCGCGATGCACAGAAATCATGCATTCGCATGATTTCGCGCTGAGATTCTCGGGTTTTCTGTGAACCTTGTTCACAAAAAACACCTCGCGGAACGTTACCAGTGAACAGTAACTCAAGGTTGATAAAAAATAACAAAAATCCTTTCAAAGGGTTGACAAAGACAGTGACCGGTGGTAATATGATGTCAGTATAATTCCATAGTGAACATATTAAGTGCTGACAGCTATAAGCTGGCAGAAAGAGGGAATCAGGTGAGAAACCCTGAGCGATCCGGTCACTGTAACAGAGGAGCGAATCTCATAGTCCATTGTGCTTGCGCATGAGAAGGAGAGAGGAAGTGATGATTCTGGAGCCAGGAAACCTGCTTGGTATGGCGAGGTTAAACTTCCGATGAAAGTGTAACAACCAGTTTTGGGGAATCCGCAGCCCTGAGATGTTGTCCGCTTTTGTGAGTGGACATTTTTTTATGGAATGATCGCCTGTTCAGAAGAATTATACAGATTAAATGGCAGGCGATACTACTTCGGATGAAACCGTTCCCTCCGCGTATATAATGAACGGATCATATTCTACCCCGGAGTAGCATCGCTCCCTCTTAAATAATGATGATTCAGAAGCCGCATATGCGGTTTTTTTTTTTACACTTTTCCAGAGCCTGTTTTGAAAAATCTATTCAGTGTGACGCACATCTTGCAGAAAGGATTCGTATTTTTATCATTTTTTTCATTTGATTTTTGAGGCATTACGAAATAGAATATAAAGAATGTTTTGTTTTGAGTTGTATGCGATAAGGAGAGAACTATGGAAAAAAAATATTGGGAAGATAAAGAATACGCTTATTTCAGCCATAAGAAATGTGAGTATTTTCCATGCCATAGAGGAGCTGATCCGGAGGACTTTAACTGTCTGTTCTGCTATTGCCCGCTTTATGCCCTTGGAGACAAATGCGGCGGAAATTTCAAATATAATGAGAAGGGATTTAAAGATTGTACGAATTGTCAGCTCCCTCATAAGAAGAAAAACTACGGTTATGTGACAGGAAAATATCAGGAACTTGCTGCGATGATGCAGAAAAAGAGAAGCAGATCATAAAAATGAAAATGAGTAATCAAAGAAATAAGTATAAAAAACTCTCCGGAATATATACGAAGTTAAGCTTACGTATTTATATTTCTCGGAGAGTTTTTTGTAATGCAAAAAATCGATTGGAATTCTGCAGGCCAGACCCTTTTTATCGTATGCTTAACAGCATCTTTAATTTCGGAATCTGGTTGTTAAGAATCAGACCCTCTGGAAACATAGCATCATGAACGAAATCAGCAGCATAAGTGAAGTCTCAATATGCTCTGTTCCATGACTGTCACTGGAAAGCACGATTGGAACCAGATACTTCTGGCAACAGGACAGAATCTGCGCGCAGTTGGCATGTGTATCGCCCCGATATCCGTAAGGCGCCAGGGAAGCTTCGTTGATTTCAAGGATAACACCGTTTTCACCGGCAGATTTTTACAACTGCATCGTAATCTATGTCATACTGGGGATTATCAATGTGTCCCCAGGATCTTTACAACCGGATTTTTCATTACGTTCAGAAAAGCAGCAGTATTTTTCTTCCCTGGTCTTAGGACGGAAATTCTGATAATGCATGCTGGCAATTGCGTAGTCCAGCTTATTAAGAAGCTCCTGTGGCAGATCTGTTTTTCCATCGGTATTCAGAATATTCAGTTCAATTCCATATAATAATTCCACGTCGAAACGCTTCCTTGGCGAATAGATCGGGCTTCGAAAATAAGAAGAAGTTCCTGCAGCCAGAGTGGCTGGTCCGTGGTCTGTGATTCCAAGAAGCTTCAGCCCTTTTTGAGAAGCAGCCTTTGCCATGTCGCTGATGGTGCAGGTTGTGCCGTGTCCGCTGGCAATGGAATGTGTGTGTATATCAGAAAGATACATAAAATCATCTCTAGTCAAGATTACGTGAATATATGCAGCTGGTAATTTCACTATAAAAGTGTTTTGAAAAGCCATTTACAGTTAACTTTAGTATGCCAGAGGGCAAAAAAACATGTCAATCATAAATAAGAAAAAACAGAAAAAACAAATAAAAACAACATTGCAGTACAAGAAAAACCACATATCGCATGCGGAGAAGTGTTGCTTTTTGTTGACACTTGGAAAGCAGAAAGGTATAATCAAATCAGAAAATAAAAACTCTTTATTCAGGAGGAGAAAATGGGATACACAGATAATATGTCTCCGGAAATGAAACAGAGAATCGTACAGGAGCTTGTGCCAGGCAAGCAGATTTCCCTGGCACATATCATTGCCAATCCGGATAAGATTCTTTACACCAAGCTGGGTCTTGATCCATCTCTGGATTACTCAAGAGCGGCCATTGGGATCATGACTGTAAGTCCGGCAGAAACTGCTATCATTATGGCAGATATTGCGATGAAATCATCTGGCGTTGAACTGGGGTTTGTTGATCGTTTCAGCGGAAGCTCTGATCATCACAGGTACTGTGTCGGAAGTAGAAGCCTCTACCAGTGCAATTCTGGACTATGTGGGAAATAAACTGGGCTTTACTTTATGCCCCATTACAAGGACGACAGAATATGAAGAAACTTGTTCTGATCGGTCGCAGCGAGGCTGGAAAAACTACTTTGACCCAGGCCCTGCGTGGTGAAAAAAAATACATTATCACAAAACCCAGTATGTAAACAATTTTGATGTGATCGTAGACACCCCGGGAGAGTACGCACAGACGAAAGGTCTGGGACACGCCCTGGCGTTGTATATATGAATCAGATGTGGTAGGGCTGCTGGTATCTGCCACGGAACCTTATTGCCTTTTTCCACCTTGCATTACCTGTATGGCCAACCGTGAAGTAATTGGAATTGTTACCAAAAATCCACAATCGGATGCAAATGTAAAACTTGCCACGTCCTGGCTGGAGCTTGCCGGCTGTAAAAAATCTTTTATGTAGACTCAGGCAGCAGGAGGGCATTCCGGAGATTTTGGAATATCTTAGGGAAGATGGCGATGTAATGCCATGGGAAAAAAAGATGCCTCTGATCCTGTGAATTAGAAAATACCTGTCAAATGTGGAAAAACAGTAAAACCAGCAAAACCACGAAAAACAACATAGCAATCCAGAAAAAAATCCACATAAAACAACATAAAACAACGGAAAAACCTTGACTTATAATGTGGAATGGTGTAAACTTACAACATAACCTAAAAAAGTAACAGGCTAGCTATGCCTAGCCATGATAAGTTACCCGGTGCGGTACTATAACTTACATAATCCACCGCACCTGAATGTGCTTAAGGAGGAAAAAAGCATGGTAAACGAATACGAAATCAAAAAAAAACAGATTTGCGACATCGGAAGAAGAATCTATAACCGCAACATGGTTGCAGCAAATGATGGAAACTTTCTCTGTAAAAACTGAATGACAACGAATTCCTTTGCACACCCAACTGGTGTATCCAAAGGATTCATGACCCCAGAGTTCATCTGTAAAGTAGATGGTCAGGGTAACGTAATCCAGGCTAACCCGGGATTCAAACCATCTTCTGAGATCAAAATGCATATGAGAGTATATCAGAAGAGACCAGACGTAGGATCTGTTGTACATGCTCATCCAATTTATGCAACATCTTTTGCTATTGCTGGTATTCCGCTTACACAGCCAATCATGCCTGAGGCAGTTATCGCTCTTGGATGTGTTCCGATCGCTGAGTACGGCACACCTTCCACAATGGAGATTCCGGACAACCTTGAAAAATACCTTCCATATTCGATGCAGTACTTCTTGAGAATCATGGAGCTCTTACATGGAGCACAGACCTGAACGCTGCATACATGAAGATGGAATCCGTTGAGTTCTATGCACAGCTTCTGTATCAGACCAAGCTCCTTGGCGGACCGAAGGAATTTGACAAAGAGAACATCGAGAAGCTCTATGCGATCCGTCGTAAATTCGGTATGCCTGGAAAACATCCGGCAAAGCCTTTGCCAGAACAAAGATGGCATGAACTGCCATAACTGCGGTGGTGCATGTCACAACGAAGACTATAAACAGTTCCCAGGATATCAGTATGATTTCGTTGGCGGCAACTGCGATGCTCCGGCAGCAGATACAGCTAATGCAGATGCAGAGTTAGTAGCTAAGATCACCAAACAGGTTATGGCTCAGTTAGGACTGAAATAATCAGAAAATATAAAGGCCGCAGCTGTGAGAGAATCGGGCAGCTGCGGGCAATTGTTAAGGAGGAACAATCTCATGCCAATCAGCGAGAGCATGGTACAGGATATTGTACAGGAAGTTATGGCGAAAAAATGCAGATTGCAGACGCTCCGGCCGGTAAACATGGAATTTTCACAGATATGAACGAGGCCATTGAGGCTGCGAAAGCTTCCCAGAAGATCGTTCGGAAAATGTCCTTGGACCAGAGAGAAAAAAATCATCACCTGCATCCGAAGAAAATCAAAAGAAAATGCAGAAGTTATGGCTCGTATGGGTGTTGATGAGACAGGAATGGGTAACGTAGGAGACAAGATTCCTGAAACATCATCTGGTAGCAGATAAGACCCCTGGTACAGAAGATCTCAGCACTACAGCATGGTCGAGGCGACAGAGGACTTACTCTGATCGAGATGGGACCATTTGGTGTAATCGGTGCGATCACACCATGTACAAACCCAAGTGAGACCATTCTGTGCAACACAATGGGTATGCTGGCAGGCGGAAATACAGTAGTATTCAACCCGCATCCGGCAGCAATCAAGACCTCTATTTATGCAATCAATCTTCTGAATGAGGCTTCCCTGGAATCAGGCGGCCCGGATAATATTGCTGTTACTGTTGAGAAACCAACCTTGAAACCAGCAATATCATGATGAAACATAAAGATATCCATCTGATCGCAGCAACAGGCGGCCCTGGTGTTGTAACAGCAGTTCTTTCCTCTGGAAAACGTGGAATCGGCGCTGGCGCAGGAAATCCTCCGGCAGTTGTAGATGAGACAGCTGATATAAGAAAAGCTGCTCAGGATATCGTAAAACGGATGTACATTCGATAACAACCTTCCGTGTATCGCAGAGAAGGAAATCGTAGCAGTTGCTTCTATTACAGATGAGCTTATGCATTATCTGGTAAGTGAGAATGACTGCTACCTGGCTTCCAAAGAAGAACAGGACAAATTAACAGAAGTTGTTCTGGCAGGCGGTAAACTGAACCGTAAATGTGTAGGTCGTGATGCAAGAACACTTCTTTCCATGATCGGAGTTAAATGCTCCTGCAAATATCCGCTGCATTGTATTTGAAGGACCGAAGGAACATCCACTTATCGCTACAGAGCTTATGATGCCAATCCTTGGAATTGTAAGAGCAAAAGATTTTGACGATGCTGTAGAACAGGCTGTATGGCTTGAACATGGCAACCGTCATTCAGCACATATCCATTCCAAGAATGTTGATAACATTACAAAATATGCGAAAGCAATCGATACAGCAATCCTTGTTAAGAATGCACCTTCCTATGCAGCACTTGGATTCGGCGGGAGAAGGTTACTGTACATTCACAATTGCAAGCCGTACAGGAGAAGGTCTTACAAGTGCAAGCACATTCACCAAGAGACGTCGCTGCGTAATGTCTGACAGCCTTTGCATTCGCTAACAGGAGGAAAGTTTAAAATGGATATGAACAATGTAAATATCGAAGAAATTGTTAAACAGGTTCTTGCTGGAATGGCTGGAACAGCACCGGCAGCTTCTGCATCAGCAGCACCGGCAGCACCAGCTGCAGCACCGGCAGGCGCAATTCCGAAAACTGCACACGTTGCAGTACTTACTGAAAAAAGAGCATTTTGATATTAAAGAGTACCCGATTCCGGCAATTGGCGATGACGATATCCTTGTTAAAGTAGAAGGATGCGGCGTTTGCGGAACTGATGCTCACGAATTCAAAAGAGATCCATTTGGCCTGATCCCGGTTGCTCTTGGACATGAGGGAACTGGTGAAATCGTAAAAATGGGTAAAAACGTTAAAGTTGATACAGCTGGAAAACCAGTTAAGATCGGAGACAAAGTCGTTACCTGTATGATCTTCAAGGATGATCCGAAATCACAATGTTCGACCTAAACAAAGAAAAACGTTGGAGGAGCAGATGTATACGGACTTCTTCCAGATGATGACATTCATCTTAACGGATGGTTCTCTGATTACATCTTTATCAGAGGAGGAGATTTCGGAAGCACATTCTTCAACGTAAGTGATGCGGATCTGGATTCCCGTATCCTGATCGAGCCATGTGCAGTTCTTGTACATGCAGTTGAGAGAGCAAAAACAACTGGTATCCTTCGTTTCAACAGCAGAGTTGTTGTTCAGGGATGCGGACCAATCGGTCTGATCTGTATTGCAGTTCTTCGTACCATGGGTATCGAGAACATCTGTGCTGTAGATGGAAATCAGAAGCGTCTTGATTTGCTAAGAGAATGGGGAGCAGATACAAGAGTTAATTTCATGGAGTACAAAGGAATTGAAGCACTGACAAAGCTGCAAAGATCTCAGGGCGGACATCTTGCAGATTTTGCATTCAGTGCACAGGATCACCGATCGCTCATGCAAACATTTACAAATTCCGCAATGGTGGTGGACTTTGTGAACTTGGTTTCTTCATCAATGGTGGGGAGATGCAACAATCAACCCCAGCACTTCGATCTTTGTCCAAAAGAGATCAATCTGGTTGGTTCCTGGGTATACACCTGAGAGATTATGCAACAACATTTGATTTCCTTTAAGAGAGCAAAAGCAATCGGACTTCCAATGTCTGATCTGATCACAGATAAGTTCCCGCTTGAGGGAGATCAATGAGGCTCAGCTGAGACAAACCTGGCAATGACAGGTCTTAAGATCGCAGTTGTAAATAAAGTTGTGTTCACCGGTAATATCCGGGATAAGGTGAGAATCAACATGGGAAGCTGTAGCTGGAATTTTGAAGTATTCGGACTGGCGAACAGTTTGTGGCGAGGCTGCCGGATGTAAGGCAGCAAATGTCCGCCTGGAGGGTTTTTGATAAAAAAAACCAGCCAATGCTGACAAGCCTGCCGGTACCGCTCCTTGTCTGCATTAAATTCCGCGGAAGGTAACTGATGTTACAGCGGCAGCGGTGGAAGCAGGCATGGAAGTTGCAAACAGAATGACTGGTGTGGTACAGCATTATGTGATCCCGAACCCGGAAGAGGGAACGGAAAAAATGCTGAAGATCAGCGCCCTGGATAAGGATTAGCAGTTGCATATCCATTGGGCATCAGTTAAAATATAATCAGATATTTATTTGTAGATTCAGGAGGAAGCAATGGCACAGGAAGCATTAGGAATGGTAGAAACCAGAGGACTTACAGCAGCAATCGAAGCAGCTGATGCAATGACAAAAAGCAGCTGAAGTAGCATTAGTAGGAACAGAGAAGATCGGATCCGGACTTGTAACAGTTATGGTACGCGGAGACGTAGGAGCTGTTAAAGGCAGCAGTAGAAAGCAGGAAGCTGGCAGCAGCATCAGACTTGGCGAATTAGTTGCTACTCATGTAATTCCGAGACCTCATACAGACGTAGAGAAAATCCTTCAAGCATCTGACCAGCAGATTGAGAAGTATAAAAAGGAGTTCGCTCATGAGTAAAGCATATGGTTTTATCGAAATCACAGGTGTCGTAGCTGCGATCAATGCACTCGATATCATGTGTAAAACTGCAGACGTTGAGCTGGCGTCATGGGAACGTAAGCTGGGCGGACGACTGGTTACTATTATAGTTGAAGGCGATGTATCTGCCGTTACAGAAGCAGTAAAATGCAGCAGCGACAGGTGCGATCAAGAAACCGGTAAGTTATGCAGTAATTGCACGTCCCCATGAAGAAATCGTCAGAATGGTGGAATTAAGGTGCAAGTCGCTGGAAGAACAATCAGGGGGGGATGAATAATGGCTGAAGAGAAGAAACCGGAAGCAGAATAAAAATGCCCCTAAAAAAGGCAGCCGCTCCAAGAAGAACGAAAGCAAAAACTTCTTCAAAACCGGAAGTAAAAAGCTCAGACGGCAGATACGGCGGCAGAAACAGCAAATAAAACAGAATCCCAGAAAGAACAGATAAAGGAAACAGTATCTCATAAGGAGGAAAAAGTTATGACACAGGAAGCATTAGGAATGGTAGAAACCAGAGGACTTACAGCAGCAATCGAAGCAGCAGACCAGATGTGCAAGGGCTGCTAACGTAGCATTAGTAGGAACAGAAGATCGGATCCGGACTTGTAACAGTTATGGTACGTGGAGATGTAGGAGCTGTTAAATCAGCAGTAGAAAGCGGAAGCGCAGCAGCATCAGACTTGGTGAATTGGTTGCTACACACGTAATCCCAAGACCACATACAGATGTAGAAAAAAATCCTGCCTGTATTAAAATAGTAATCCATCGTAACTGTCCGGTATCTGCACAGCAGACTGCCGGATGGTTATAATCCGTCATATTTGACAGAAAGCAGGTGTATTCTTGGAATCTAATAATATTGAACTGATTACCAGAATGGTCATTCAGGCAATCAATCAGAATGAAAAAAAAGGCGATGGATTCATGGTTCCCATCGGGGTTTCCGCAAGACACATTCACCTGACACAGGAACATGTAGAAGCATTGTTCGGACCCGGATATCAGCTTACGAAGAAAAAAGAGCTGATGGGAGGACAGTTTGCTTCTAATGAGAAAGTTACCATTGTGGGACTGAAACTTCGTGCCATTGAGAATGTTCGAATCCTTGGACCGGTGCGTAAAGGCTTCACAGGTTGAGGTATCTGCGACAGATGCTATCAAACTTGGAATGAACGTTCCGGTTCGCGAATCCGGAGACGTTGCAGGAAGTGCACCAATCGCAATCGTTGGACCAAAAGGAGTGCGTTTATCTGAAAGAGGGATGTATCGTGGCAATGCGCCATATACATATGTCTCCAAAGATGCACAGGCTGCAGGTAAAAGGACGGCGATATCGTATCTGTAAAAGCAGATAATGAGAGGAACCATCTTCAATCAGGTCAAGATCCGTGTAGACGACAGCTTTACACTGGAAATGCATATTGATACAGATGAAGCAAATGCAGCAAAGATTGCCACAGGCAATACAGTAACAATAATTAAAAATATAAATTCATTCAAAAAACCGTTATGCTGGAACAGGTTTTTATACAGTTATCAGTGTTAATTGGGGGGCAGAAGTGTTTGACAAAACAATCAGAAATAATTTCGGAGGCTCATATGATAGTAGGCAAAGTGGTTGGAAGTGTGGTTTCCACATGAAAAAATGTGAAAAAATTAATAGGAAATAAATTTATGATCATCGAGCCTGTGCATCATATGAAAGGGTGACCTCAGCCAGCTTGTTGCGATCGACATGATCGGTGTGGGGGAGTTGGAGAATATGTATTGGTGGCACAGGGAAGCGCAGCAAGAATTGGCTGCGGCGTAGAAACAGCACCGGTAGATGCGGCAATAGTCGGAATCATTGATGATGACGGTGCAGGATTGGAGTAACGCCATGGAAATCAAAAGAATTACAGGATATTATACAGCAGAATGGTGTAGTAGGTGCCGGCGGAGCCGGATTCCTACTTATATGAAGCTTACAGACAAGGCCAATACCATTCTTATGAACTGTGCAGAGTGTGAACCATTACTGAAATTACACAGACAGTTATTGGAAAAACATGCATATGAAATTATGAAAACATTCCATATGATCCAGGAAACAGTAGGGGCTTCTGAAGCAATCATTGGAATTAAAAGTCTTATGTACAGACAATTCATGCATTAAAATCAGCATATTGAAGAATTTCCTGGCATGAGGCTGCATCTTCTGGACGAAGTTTATCCGATGGGAGATGAGGTTGTACTTATTTATGAAGCAACCGGAAGGACGAGTGGTACGGCCGGGCGGACTGCCGATTGAGCAGGGAGTAGCCGTATTTAACGTTGAAACTGTTTACAACGTATATCGTGCGGTGGAAGAGAAGCAGCCGGTTACAGACAAATATGTATCTGTTGTTGCTGAAGTAAGTGATCCTGTTACAGTGAGAGTTCCTCTGGGATGTACACTGGAGGAAGTTGTTGCACAGGCAGGCAGCACAACAGTGAAAGATCCCGGTCTATTTCGTAGGCGGCCCGATGATGGGACGTATCGGAAATGGTTCTGATCCGGTGACAAAGACAACAAATGCGATTTTGGTCCTTCCAAAAGACCATCTTATTGTAGCGAAGAAGCAGCGGACTTCTTCTATAGATCTGAAGAGAGCAGCATCCATCTGCTGCCACTGCCATACATGTACAGATCTTTGCCCGAGACACAATCTGGGACACCCGATCGATCCGGCAAAATTTATGAGAGCTGCATCAAATAAGGATTTCAGAGACCTGAATCCATATATTGATGCATCCTTCTGCAGTTCCTGCGGTGTATGTGAGATGTATTCATGTCCGCAGAGTCTTGCACGAGAGAGTCTTCTCGCAGATATGAAGGGCGGTCTGAGAAAAGCAGGTATCCGTCCACCGCAGGGTGTTCAGCCGAAGCCGGTTCAGGAGTCCAGAGAATACCGCAAGGTTCCTGAGGAGCGTCTGATGGCACGACTTGGTCTTTACGAGATATGACAAGGATGCTCCTCTGAAAGAAGAACTTGTACAGGTTAAGAAAGTAAAGGATATTATTGAGCCAGCACATCGGAGCACCTGCACAGGCAGTGGTCAAAGCCGGTGATGAGGTAACAAGAGGGCAGATGATCGCACAGCCTGGCACAGGGCTTAAGCGTGTGGTATTCATGCTTTGTCAGCGGTAAAGTAACAGAAGTAACAGACCGTTACATTATTATTGCACAGAAAGTAGAAAGGACGTGCACAAAATGAGTAGAGCAATCGGAATGATTGAGTTTAAAACCACATCTACAGGCGTTACTGCAGCAGATGCTATGGTAAAAAACATCTGAGGTAGAGATCGTCGAGGCGCAGACCGTATGTCCTGGTAAATATATTGCAATTATTACCGGTGACTTAAGTGCGGTAAAGGCCGCCGTTGATACGGCAGTAACTACATATGAGGATAAATGCATTGACAGCTTTGTGCTGGGCAATCCGCATGAATCCATTTTCCCGGCAATTTACGGAACTACTCAGGTAGAAGATATCAGTGCGCTGGGAATTCTTGAACTTATGATGCTGCTTCCATTATCGAAGCAGCAGACCAGGCAGCTAAGACAGCGATCGTAGATCTGATAGAGCTTCGTATCGCCAAGGGTATGTGCGGTAAATCATATATGATGATCACCGGTGAAGTTTCTGCGGTAGAGGCTTCCATTGACAGGGCAAAAGAACTTGTAGCTGCCAAGGGTATGTACCTGGATTCTTCCGTTATCGCACATCCTGACAGAAGAATGATCGACAGTATTTTTATAATATCCGGGTAAGAAGTTTCTGACCCTGACACTCATAAAAAAATTTCTCAAAAAAAAGGGGGCAAAGATATGCTTGCACTGGAGAGAAGAAATCTGATTCTCGAGAAATTACAGGCAGAAGAGCGGGTGGTGGTCAGCGAGCTGAGTCAGCTTTTTATGATGTCTCTGAAGAGACCATACGCCGTGATCTGGACAAGCTGGAAAAAGAGGGACTTGCCACAAAGAGTTATGGCGGTGCGGTGATCAATGAGGATGTAAGCGATGATTTGCCTTTTAATGTACGTAAAAACCAGAATGTTACAGGAAAGCAGAAAATGGCGGAGATTGCTGCTTCCATGGTGAATGACGGAGATCATATTTTCCTGGATGCGAGTACTACGGCAGTTTTTGTGGCCAAGGCTCTGAAAGAAAAAGAACGTCTTACCGTTGTTACCAATTCTATGGAAATACTTCTGAGTTAGCTGATGTATCCGGGTGGAACATTATCTCACCGGAGGCGTAATGAAAGAAGGATATCTGGCTTTTCTTGGATCAAAGACAGACGAATCCATACGTTCTTATTATGTAGATAAGGTTATCTTTTTCGTGTAAGGCACTGGATCTGGAATGGGGGATTATGGAATCTCAGGAAGCTTTTGGCTCTACCAAGAGAGCGATGATCGGTTCCGGACGAAAAATTCTGGTTGTTGACAGTTCTAAATTTGATCAGACAGCGTTTTCCGTAGCAGGAAGCATGAAAGAAGTAGATATTATAGTGACGGACAAAGAACCGACAGAACGCTGGAAGAGGCACTTTGAGAAATTTAATGTAAAAATGCCCTATATCCTGTCTGACAAAGAAAAATAGGAGTATGATACAATGAATACTTTTGAGATGAAAACCGCGATCCATTTTGGGGATAACGCATTAGACAGATTAAAAGAGATCCCGTATAAAAGGGTTCTCATTATAACAGATCCATTTGTGGTACAAAGTAAAATGATCAATCTGATCACTGCTCCTTAAACACAGTGCAGGTATTGAATACGATATTTTCCATGACGTTGTGCCAGATGCACCTGTGGACAAGATTGCAGAAGGGGTAAAGAAGTTCCTGGAATATCAGCCGGAAGCAGTTGTTGCAGTCGGTGGTGGTTCTGCGATTGATTCTTCCAAGGCAATCAGAGAATTTGCACTGAAGATCAACAATTACGGAAAAGTAGGTCTGATCGCAATTCCGACGACAAGTGGTACCGGATCAGAAGTTACTTCTTTTGCAGTAGTAAACGATACTGCAGCACATGTAAAATATCCGCTGATCTCAGAGAGCCTTACAGCAGATGAAGCAATTCTGGATGCAGAGCTTGTAAGGAGTGTTCCGCCGGCCATCACAGCGGATACTGGTATGGACGTGTTTACACATGCGCTGGAATCATACGTAAGCACTGCGCATAATGAATTCTCTTCTGCACTTGCGGAGAAAGCCATTGAAATTTGCGGGGTATTTCTGCTGAGAGCATATCTGGATAGCAGTGATGGCATGCGCGTAAAAAAATGCATGTCCTTGTCTGGCTGGTTTATATTTTTAATACAGCAGGTCTTGGAATCACTCACAGCATGGCTCATCAGCTGGGAGCAATGTTCCATATTCCGCATGGAAGGGCAAATGCTATGCTGCTTCCGCATATCGTAGAATTTAATTCTGATATCAATAAGCACAGTAAGAGCCAGAAAAAGAGTATCTTCCGGCTGTAAAGAGATACGCCAATGTTGCGCACATTCTCGGACTGAGCAATTATAATAAAGTAATGACGGTCCGTTCTCTGGTAAACTGGATTCAGTTTATGCAGAAAAGAGATGAATATTCCGCTGACGATTCAGGAACTGGGAACAATTGCACCGGAAGAATATTTTGCAGCAATTGACAAGATGGCAGACGCAGCACTTTTGCAGATGCCTGCACAGTGAATAATCTCGAGAGTTCCGACTAAAGAAGATATTATAAAGATTTATACGAAATTATGGTCATTCTGAAAATGAAGACAATAATTTCCGGCAGATGCTGACTGCTGCTGAAATCAGATACAGGAGATGGAGAAGAGATGAGTATTTATACAAAAAGAGGAGACAGAGGAATTACAGATATGGCTCATGCCGGTAATATTTCCAAGTCTGATGACCGTATCCGCCTTATGGTGTGAGGCTGATGAACTGAATAGTCATATTGAACTTGTAAAAAGTATGCTCGTCAGTCAGAAATACTTCAGCTTCTTGAACGTATTCAAAAAAAAGAATCTTGATCTGATTGCAGCGGGAGTCAGTAACCCATATGGATCGTGACTGTAAAGTCAGTGAAAAGGAAACAGCAGTGTTGGAGGCGGAAACAGATAAACTGGGAAGCACTGTGCGAAAAGCCTGTTCCGGAGAAGCTTACAGGAAAGAGCCGACTGGTTGCAGAGATAGATATTGCACGTACTGTTACTGTTGCCAGAAGAACAGAGCGCTGCCTTGCACAGGTCAGCGTGAAGTTTGGCGCAGATACAGAGAAAGTAAGAGATTTCTTAACCGCCTTTCGGATTATCTGTATATTTTGGCGAGATATATAGAGTATTCCTCTGATCTTTCAGTGGAACTGTCTGATGATCATGCGGGTGCATTGGTGAAAACGTCTGATAATAATACAGATGCATTGCCGGAACCGTCCGACAGTAATACAGATGTATTAAAAAAAAAGACGGCAGATATCAATGAAGCCGTCATCCAGGAGGGTTCTTAAACGAATGGGAATTCAGAGCAGGATAACATTGGATACAGCGAAGAAACTGATCGGAGACTGGGCTGGGAGGAAGCTGTGCGCAGAGGGCAGCGTGCGGTAATCGCGGTCTGCAATCCGGAAGGAAATCCGGTTGCGGTCCATGTGATGGATGGAGCATTCCTTGTAAGCTTCGATGTTGCAATGAAGAAAAGCTTATACTGCAGTGGCAGTGAAGATGTCTACAATGGAACTTTCGAAGATCGCACAGCCCGGAGGAACCTTTATGGCGTTGACAAGCTGGATGGTGGAAAAATCGTTATTTTCGGCGGTGGTATTCCGCTGAAGTCCGGAAATACAATTATCGGTGGACTTGGAATCAGCGGCGGTAACAGGAGAAGAAGACCATAGTCTGGCAGAGTTATGGTCAGTCTGTGTTAAATGAAATATTGTAAGATGGATGACAACTATTTGGCAGTCCGCTGTTGAAGCGGCACCAGACATTGCGAATATTAAAAAAGATCAGAACAGTTCCGAAGAGAGCTGTTCTGGTCTTTTGCGATGTACTGATTTATCTTCGTTTATATTTCCCAGGAGTCATGCCCTTATATTTCTTAAAGGTACGTATAAAATAACTCAGATCATTAAATCCGTTCCTGATAAGCAATCTCAGTGATTGAATCATCTGTAGCTGCCAGCTGGAAACAGGCTTCTTCGATTCGCTGTCTGTTCAGATAATCTACAGGAGTCTGATGGGTCATTTCGGAAAAAAAAATTTGCAAAAATATTTCGGTGACATAGAGACAGAAGCCGAGACAGTTGTTTGAAGTGTGATAGGATTGGCATAATTTTTCAATAAATTCAGGGAACCTGCTTCAACTGTAAAAATACGTTTATAATCTCTTGCGCGTTCTGGTAGGATTTTCAGATAAAGTAATGATTACTGAAAACCAAACCAAAAAAGTGGTAAAAATTGTCCAAATACAGTCAGCTCATATCCGGTATCTTTTCTCATACATGGCAGAATCAAACAGAAATACAGTTAAGAATCTGTGGATTCTCATCTGCTTTCAGTGGAAAATGATTTGTTTTTCCTGATGAAGGATCTTTTTGAATATATTCTGCACATACAGGATTATTTTTTCAAAAAATTTTCATATCAAAAACAATGCACTGATATACACAATCATGGGGAATTCCACTGTGAAGGGATTCCACTATGTACAAAAATGACATCTTTAGCTGCTGTAAAACTTTTTTCGTCTAAAGTGACAGTGAGAGAACCTTCCAGAATACGAATGATTTCATATTCCACATGCCAGTGATAAGACATGACATATCTGGGATGTGTATGATCAATGTGATGAAACTCAAATGGAAAACTCATAAGTTCGTCTTGGACGGTCTTCATTATGGTCTAAAATCATGCAAAAAAGAACTTTCCTCCTTAAATTTACATGGTTTTTTACAAAACTAATCAAAAAAGTGAATATTGTATTTTTTTGTTTTTTGCTATTATAACACAAGTAATTTCTGAATGCAATTATAATAGATATCAGTAACAAAAGTTGAGTGGTCAGGCTGCCAGAACGGAGTGAACAGTGGGTTATCGGGCTACTTGGCACAACAGGTGTAGAGGTTATTATTTTGTTGTATTTGCAGTCAGAAGATGCTGCGAAAAGTGAAAATGTATCTTGGGGGTTATACGTGTCGAAAAATCATTCCCGCAATCTGCACCCACTTTGCGGGATATTTCACCCGAATTCAGTTGCCGTAGCCCGCTACGGCGCCCCCTCATCCGGGCAAAAATATCCCACAAATTGTGACGCACATCTTGCAGAAAGCCTTTTTCAGACACGCTCTAGCAGGAAATGATCCTGCGGGAATATTACAATAATTTATCAGGAGGTATTTTATTATGGCAAAGAGCAGATTAATTGGCAGCTATCCGGTTATTGGTATCAGACCTACTATCGATGGTCGTAGAGGAGCACTGGATGTTCGAGGATCTCTGGAAGATCAGACAATGAATATGGCGAAATCAGCTGCTAAATTATTTGAAGAGAATTTAAGATATTCCAACGGTGAACCGGTTAAAGTTGTAATCGCTGATACAACCATCGGACGTGTTGGTGAGAGCGCTGCATGTGCTGATAAATTCCGTAAAGAGGGTGTAGATATCACTTTACAGTTACACCATGCTGGTGCTACGGGAGCTGAGACCATGGATATGGATCCTCAGACCATCAAGGCTGTATGGGGGCTTCAATGGAACAGAGAGACCAGGAGCAGTTTATCTGGCTTCCGTACTTGCTACACATGCACAGAAGGGTCTTCCGGCATTCGGTATCTATGGACATGACGTTCAGGAAGCTGACGACACATCCATCCCGGCAGACGTTGAAGAGAAATTACTCAGATTCGGACGTGCAGCAGTTGCAGCAGCATCCATGAGAGGAAAATCCTATCTGCAGATCGGTTCTGTAACAATGGGTATCGGCGGATCTATCATCGATTCTGATTTCATCGAGTCCTATCTCGGAATGAGAGTTGAGTCTGTTGATGAGGTAGAGATCATCCGTCGTATGACCGAGGGTATCTACGATCACGCAGAATTTGAGAAAGCTCTGAAATGGGCAAAAAGAAACCTGTAAGATTGGCTGGGACAAGAACCCTGAAGAACTTCAGTTCTCCCTGAAAAAGAAAGAGGAGCAGTTCGAGTTTGTTGTTAAGATGGCAGTTATCATCAAAGAGCTGATGAACGGCTGTGATAATCTTGCTCCGAAATTCTCCGAGGAAGCAATCGGACACAATGCTCTTGCAGCTGGATTCCAGGGCCAGAGACAGTGGACAGACTTCTATCCGAACGGTGACTTCGCAGAGGCTATGCTGAACACATCCTTCGACTGGAATGGCGCTCGTGAGCCGTACATCCTGGCTACAGAAGAACGATGTTCTCAACGGACTTGGAATGCTGTTCATGAAACTCCTTACAAACAGAGCTCAGATCTTCGCTGACGTTCGTACATACTGGAGCCCGGAAGCTGTTAAAAGCTACAGGATATGACCTTGAAGGTGTTGCATAAAGAAGCTGGCGGATTCCTTCACCTGATCAACTCCGGTGCTGCATGCCTTGACGCTAACGGCGAAGCTAAAAAGACGATGAAACGGCTGCTGTTATGAAACAGTGGTGGGATATCACAGAAGAAGACCAGAAAGCAATCATGGAAAACACAGAATGGTGTATGGCTGACAACGGATACTTCCGTGGAGGCGGATACTCCAGCCGTTATGAAACACGTGCTCAGATGCCTGCAACAATGATCCCGTCTGAACCTTGTAAAAAGGACTTGGACCGGTTCTGCAGATCGCTGAAGGATGGACAGTAGCTCTTCCGGCAGAAGTATCTGACAAACTCTGGAAACGTACAGATTACACATGGCCATGCACATGGTTCGCTCCAAGATGCGATGGCAAAGAGGGACCGTTCAAGACAGCTTATGATGTAATGAACAACTGGGGGGAGCAAACCACGGTGCAATCTCCTACGGACATATCGGTGCAGACCTGATCACAATGTGCTCTATGCTGAGAATTCCTGTATCCATGCACAACGTTCCTGAGAAAGATATCTATCGTCCGGCAGCATGGAATGCATTTGGAATGGATAAAGAAGGTGCAGATTTTCAGAGCATGCAAGAATTACGGACCTCTTTACAAATAATAAATAAAACCATATGTAAGAATGTATATCGGCCGCCCGGGATTGGAGATGATCTGACTTTTGGGCGGCTGTTGTATCAGGGGAATCAAAAAACAAAAAAGCCGATATCTGTGTGTACAGATACCAGCCTGTTGTATATATATGTATGTGTGATGTGTGTACAATGTGTAAAAATGATATTTGGCATGAATATGCCAAAATCCCGAGACATACAAGTCAAAATTCCATTGCCGCAGGCAATCTGGAATAATTTTGGCTACGTTACTGTGAACAGTAACGAAAAAGATAAAAGCAAAAATCAGTTGTTGATTACAACACCTTTTCTGAAGCATTATATTTGCATACAGAGTTTTTTCGCTTGTGGAAATAATGCAATATGCAGTTTTGGCTTTTTCTTCATAGAAAGCGAAACGTTCAATATTTCCAACCGCTTTATCGCCGCGCTCGTCATATTTGGCAACGATTTCTTTATATGTATCCCAGATTGGTGTTTCTACATTATCGCCAGGCATAACTTCCATGAGATTTTTACAGGATGCTCTTACATAAGTATCCAGTGGAAACAGTTTGGAGGATCGCATCCAGGATTTCGGGTACACCATGTCCGTCACAGCGGATAGTGATGGCATTTTTTCCCATAGATTCAACAGGGAAGTTACCGTCTGCGATAACAAGACGATCGCTGTGTCCCATTTCACATAAAAACTTTTAATAATTCCGGTGATAAAATTTCAGGAATTCCCTTTAACATATAATTTGTATTCTCCTTTCAAAATTCTGAAAATCATTGTAAACAGTTTAATGAAAAAATCAGATTATTCAAGGCAATATTTTACGCAAAAAAGAGTAAATTTTTATAGTTTACAGCGGAGGAAACAGTAACACACAGAGTTGTATGAAATGCAAAAAAATATATTGAAAAATTGAAAAAATAGTATAAATATGCTATTATCATTATAGTGAATCACGCAGATATTCGAAACCTGCTTTACTGTTCGCTTTATAACCGAATAGCTGCTTTGCGGAGGTTTTACCTGATTCGGTTAAATAAGTAAAAGGAAGTAGTAATTTTATTGGGTTATCAGGCAGGGGATGATGCCTGATCTTATGGGGGAAATTTAATATGTACAAAAATATTATTGGTAGACGACGAAATCCTGGTCAGGATGCAATCAGGGAGAACATTGACTGAAAAAGCCTGGACTGTGAGCTTGTGGGGGATTGTGAGAATGGCAGACAGGCAGTGGAATTTGTGCAGAGCCACAAGGTGGATGTTGTATTGACAGATATCTGTATGCCTTATATGGATGGTATGGAACTGAGCGAGTTTCTTCATGATACTATCCGGATATTCTTATTGTTATATTCAGCGGTTTTGGGGAATTTGAATATGAAGAAAGCAATCCGTTATAATGTAAGTGAATATATGCTCAAACCTGTCCACAGCAATGGAACTGACAAAAGTGTCTGGAATATGAAAAAAGAAAAAGCTGGATTCCAGAAAAAAAAAAGAACAGAAAAAATGGAATCCCTGTCGCAGACTTCAAAGGATTATCACAAGAATGTGGATGTCATCCGGTCGAAAGCACTGGAGACTCTTTGTAAATTGTACCAAGAGATGTACAGGTAAGTCTTCTGGAACTGAAAAAGCTGGGGGATCAGCTTTGATCGTTCGAGCTACAGAGTAGCTGTTTTTGGATATGGACACTTACTCAGAAATGTATCAGGTAGATATGCATAAACAGCAGGAAAGCGCACTGATGTCCCTTTGTACTTTTTAACATAAGCAATGAAATTGTGACCAGAGAGAACGCAGGTGTTGCTTATCAGGAAGGCAGCAATCGGGTATGCATTATATTTACAGGATGCAGATCCAGAGAATTCGGAGACAAAATACATAGTATCTGTCAGAAATCCAGCAGAAAGTAAAAAAGTGATCGGGATTGAAACCTCTATAGGAATCGGAAGCTGGGTGAGATCACCTCAGGAACTGGTCTATTCCTATAAGCTTGCTGAGAAAGCCATTGGCTATCGGTATCTGCTGGGAGGCAGCCTCCTTTTGGATATGGAAGAAAAAGAAAACAGACAACAGTATTAATCTTATAAAAATCTCTGGAAACACTGACAGAGGAGATAAAGGTCGGAAACAGACAGAGAGTGACAGAAAACCTGGAGCAGATCGAGCATGAGATCAAAGGGGCACTGGTGGAGAAAAGCTATGCCTGCATTTATCTTCAGCAGGTGATACGTGCCATCGGAAATACCTGCCAGTCCCTGAGTGATGATCCGGAAAAAGATCATTGCTCAGAGAGAGAAGCTTCTGAAAGAAGTTTTCAGGCAAAACCTTTGATAAAAGTGACATTGGTGAAGGAGTATGCTGAAGGAGTATTTGAATCACTTCAGGATCTGAATAGTTCCAGCGGCCAGAGGCAGGGAACTATGGATTATATCCGAAAAATTATATGGATCCGGATCTGAGTCTGAACAGTATCTGTTCTTATCTGAATATCAGTACCAGCTATTTCAGCACTATTTTTAAGGAGATGACAGGGGGAAACGTTTATCGAATCACTTACCAGGATAAGAATGGAGAAGGCGAAGGAACTTCTGGAGAATACAACGCTGAAGAATTATGAGATTGCGGAAAAAAAGTAGGATTTTCAGATCCACACTATTTCGGAATTTCATTTAAGAAGATGACAGGAAAACACCTACCGAATATGCAAGGGAGAAACGCCGATGAAGATTTCTTCAAAATTTAAGAGTATTCAGAGTTCTATTTTCTGTGCGGTGTCGATCCTGGTATTAAGTGCTGTGCTGGTTGTGACAGTGGTATTCTGAGATATACGAATTCATCTATTTATGAAAATTCTGTCATGTATACACAGACGATCATCAAACAGCTGGAATCAGAATATAGATTCGTATATCAGTTATGGATAATATTGCGTCAGTGATCGCGCAAAGCGGTGATGCTTATAAACATCTGTACAGTGAAAAGGATATGGAGCCACAAAGGATGAAAATTACAGTGAATACAGACAGCGCCTTGTGGAACAGTTTAAAA